>SDBT01000017.1_pt1 | contig 190364 bp, 204 predicted proteins | sample 2277101 | NCBI WGS metagenome assembly SDBT01 (sample SAMN10404973, study PRJNA504765) | marine sediment metagenome | isolation source: marine sediment core GS10_PC15, 103 cmbsf | place: Arctic Ocean: Southern Knipovich Ridge | collected 2010
CCTGAAATGAAATACACCAATAAAAGATCAAAAATTGATTGTTTCTCTTCCTTCACAAGGACCTCCTTTTTAAACAACTATTAAAGTAAAGCACAATATCTCTATCATGTCAATCAGTCCGCCCTAGAGGAAAAAATCAGAACCTGTTGGGAATAAAAAAGAGGTCTTGTGACCTCTATTCTGATTCGTTAAACTTCTCATTTATATCGTGGAGAAAACCCATCCGATTACCCACCTCTTCTCTACTCATACAACATGCGCCTAATAAAAAGTCATAATAGTCTAAATAGTCTAGTAACTTCATGGCAAATGCATCCGCGGCATCTTGCCAAGGTTGCCGTTCTTCTTTACTCATATCACCCCACGACTTATCAGATGGCCGAGCAATGTGTCCTAATTCGTGACCAAATAATTGATACAACTCCAAGTCACTAGAACTAGCAAGATAGTAATCGTTTAGCCATATAATCCATTGTCCGGCATCATTTTTCCCCACTGCTCCGTTGTAATCTACATCCTTATTATCCACTATCTGAAGATCTATGGGGCTCCCAAAATCTTCAACATCAGGCTCTAGCTTAGCTGCGCGTTCTATCGCTTTATCCAGAATTGCCCTAGAATGTACTTCTCTTTCTATAACATTGTCAGATCTCCACACCTCCGGAGTGAATATTTTGGGCCTATAATACATGACGGATTCTATCCAAACCACTTTCTGGTTGTCTCTGTATGCTGATACGCCATGCATAGTACGATTTCTATTTTCATCTCTATCGGGTGGGATGCACGCCCTGGTATAATATTTGCCATCGAATCGTCTAAAATAGAATTCAATATGCGGAGAAGTCGTAATATAGATACTGGGCCTACTCCAGTCTGTCTTTGGGGTGTTTATCCCAGTATAGACACTAGTTGCAAATTCTGAAAATTCTGCAGGCATATCTCCTATCACATAAGGGATACTGTTTAATCGATTCCTATTTTTGTTCGATGGATTATTTGTAATTACATTATAGTTCCCATTAGACCATTTAATTACAGTTATTATGTTTATTGTGTAATCACAAACCTTAAGTCCGAAACGATTATACCCATCCTCAAAAACTTCACTAAGAAGTTCGTCTCGAATAAAATCTACCCCCGTAATATACTTGGTGCTAAATTTCATTTCCCCTCTGGATAGATAAAGAGGGCTAGTCTCATAAAGAAGATACCCTAGACATATTCCAACGATCAAACCGATTATAGCGAAGGTCACTAAAAATAGGATTACTTTTTTATTCAAAAGATTCCTCCTTTTTTCAAAACAACTATCCAAAGTAAAACACGATATCGCTATCGTGTCAACAGATGTCCGCCCTAGAGGAAAAAATCCGAACCTGTTGGGAATAAAAAACAGCACTGAGTGCTGCTGCCATCTAGATAACCATTCGTATAAGCTCTATATCTCCTTCAACAAGCATCCCCTCTGGCATTTCACCTGGAGAAAACCACTTCCATTCAGTGAATTTATCTGGTTCCATCATTTTCGGCTCTTGATCAGTATGACACTCATATATGTATACAATATCTGCATCAGGCTTTCCCTTAAGAAATACTCCCTGCCTAAATTTAAGAAATCTTATGATTTTCAGATCAGTAACCCCAATTTCTTCTTTAATCTCTCTATGTAGTGCTGCCCTTAAATCCTCTCCAAACTCACACCTACCTCCAGGAAGAGTCCACATTGGATTACCTTTTACATATTCACGAGCTCCCATTAGGACTTTCCCATCCCTGATAATTATTGCTGCTGCACACAAAGGACTTTTCCCTTCTCTCCCCCTGTATTCTTCAGGACGAAAACGATCATTTTTTTGATGACTCATTAAGCTCTCCTTTCAAAGAACAAAACAAAAATACCACGATATGTGGTATTTGTCTAGTCCGCCCTAGAGGAAAAAACAAGAACCTATTGGAAATAAAAACCCCACTGAGGAGGTAAGGGGCACAACCTAAATTATTAATACCAAGCATCAATAATGGGTTTATATATAATCCTATAATCCGTATATAAGATGTGCAAAACCAATCTCTCTAGCTCTATATATGATGAAGGATTCCGATAAAGAAGCATTGTAACCATAACCTGGTCACCAATATCCGGATATTCGAAGTAGTATCCTCGCACCATGTCGAAGGTTCTTTCTCTTTTCCCTTGCCAGACCACATATCGATATTCGTTGGCCGTGTCCCAGGTATCCACTCTATCAAGAAGAATAACTACACGATCATTATTTACCTGCTGAACCTCCCCGTAAAAAACCAGGTGGCCATAAACTGCCTTACTCCCATTTAATATCCCTGAAGAGGCACAACCTATGATTAATGTTACAATTGTTAAAGTTATGAGAGCTAATACACTTCGCATCCTTGTTCTCCTTTTCAAAAAAACTACCCAAAGTAAAACACGATATTGCTATCGTGTCAATGTAGTCCGCCCACCAGGAATCGAACCTGGAACCACCGGCTTAAAAGGCCGTTGCTCTACCTGATTGAGCTATGGGCGGATTATCTACATATTTTAACATAAAAAAGGCGGAGCATCAAGCTCCGCTATATCAATGATCTCTCAACACTTCCTCTATTATATGATAAACATCTTCCCACTCCTTATATAATCTCTTTCTATATTTCGGCAAAATACAAACACGCACAGCCATAAAATCATTCAGAGAATCTTCTAATGACGCGAAATGATGAGGTTTATAATCACGTAGATTTGATAGTCCCGCCGCGGAATTTTTAATTAAAATATCTTGCGGTTTAAATCTTCCCAAATTCTGTGTTGTAAGAGCAGGTATAACGACACCATAATTCGGAATACCAAAATGGCATGCTATCCTACATTCCACCATACTCAACCACATAGGGTTACATGCTTCTGCAAATTTGTAAAAGAATTCTTTTTTCTCTCCCTTAAAAACAGTATCCTCTTTTGCTCTTTCAAGATAAAACCCGCTTCCTAATTTAATGGTTAACCCGGTTTTAGGAAAAGCGCTCATTCCACGGCTATATATTTCATAGGTTTTTTGAATAAATTTATCATCTGATTTTATAATCTCTGCCATTAATTCATTGTCTGTCATTTGCCATAAAGCTTCTTCACTTAGATTACCACCTCGTTTCGTAAGCATTCGATACACCACTTTTTGCATAAATCGCTGTACAATTTGTGCCGACTTACAAAGAAAAAGATCTTTGTAAAAATAATTATAGGTAGGTTGAATAATATACATCGCTGAATTAACAGCTTTCGCATCGAGAATCATTTTCTCATCATCGTAATATAAGTATTTCAAAATATTATCAACCGCTCGTCCAATATCGGGACCAAATCCCGTATCTACACCGGCCATAACAAGATATACCAATTTATCGGTTCCAAAATTCTTGTCATCAACAATCGCAAATTCCGGGACTTTATGCTTAAGACATTCGGCAATATAGTCTGGATCTACTCCACATTGCTGTGAGGCCTGCCGAAGTTCTTCATCATTCTTAAACATTCTTGCGCCATTCTTTTCATGATTAATTGATGTTAAAAATTCAATCGCGTGAGAATTAGGTCCATGTCCAATATCATGTACCGCACCAACAATATTTATATCCCTCGCCGTCTTTTCATCAATACAGCCAAGCTTTACCAAACGATCAGTCAGTACTCTTGTTTTAAGCCAGGTTATTAAACCCGTTTCCCCTCGCGTAATATGCGCAGCAAGATAGATCAAATCATTAAACCCCAATTGTTTCCTTTTAAAGCTTTTTTGAAAAGCAAGGGTTTGAAGAAGAGGATAAATACCATCCGTTTCAAATTCTCCAACCCATGTTAAAGATAGATGTTTACTCATTTCGCCTCCTGAATTTTAAAAGAGCAGATCCAACTGCTCTTTTAAATATAACAAAAATACGATTTAGTCAATTATTTTTCTTTTTGAACCTTTTCCAATAAATTTTTCAATCCACCTATATCAACTTCCGGTCTTTTATTTGGTACTGGCCTTCCCCTAAAATCAACCGGATCTTTTTTAAGAGCTTCTTGCAGCCCTACAGGTTTTTGCTCCGGTTTTTTAAACGTTGTCGGTCTAAATTTTGACGGTCCTCTGTCATCTCTTGGCTTTCTGTCATCCCTCCTATATTCTTGTTTCCCTTCTCTAGGTCTTTCTTCTCGAGGTTTTTCTACTGGTTTTGCCCATTGAGCAATAGCGGATTCAACTTCCTCTCTAGGTGTACTAAATTTCCTTCTAGATTCAGTCACAACAGATTCAGAGTTAGAATCTTCCGGTACTGGAAACGGAGGTAGTGTTTTGGCCCAGAACGGACGTGTTGCAATACCATCTACCATAAGTTTTAAATAGATTGTAAACTTCTCAAGATTAACGATATCGGTCGCCATAAACTCAGGAGTAAATTCTTTTTCTAAAAATTCTGCATCTTCGGCACCAACTCTGAATAAGATCAAAGTTCCAACATTACCGAATACCGCGTCTCTAACTTTTTCTTCCATCTGAGTAATATATTGGTGAGCCAAAATTAGATTCAATCTGTATTTTCTAGCCTCAGATAAAATACTAGCGAATGATTCTGTAGCAAAGTTCTGAAATTCATCTACGTATAGATAAAAGTCTTTTCTTTCACTTTCGGGTGTATCAACACGAGACATTGCAGCTAACTGTAATTTGGTAATTAAGAGCGCTCCTAATAATCTTGAAGCATCTTCTCCTACTCTTCCTTTTGAAAGATTGGCAATCAAAATCTTATTATTATCCATTATGTCTCTTAGATCAATTTTAGATTTTGGTTGACCAACAGTATTTCTAATTAATAGAGCAGATGTAAACTGACCAATCTTGTTCTGGACAGCTGCTGTTGCTTCAACAGCTAAACGATCGGTATATTTAGCAAACTCCTGAGTCCAAAAAGCCTTATTAACAGGATCTGTTACATTAGTAAGGATCTTGTTTCGATAATCTTTATCAGAAAGCATTCTGTTGATCCCTAGTAACGTAGAATCTTCGGATTCTAATAAAGCCAATACTGTGTTACTTAAAATGTATTCCATTCGGGCTGACCAAACGTCGGGCCAGATCTTTTTGAAAACTCCCATAATACCATCGGCGATTAAGTGCCTCTGCTCCTCTCCAACCTTCTCCATGATATTGAAAGCTATAGGATGAGAAATGTCTGATGGATTGAAATATACAACATCGTCTAGTCTCTCCTTAGGGATATGTGCCAAAAGTTCTTCCGCAGCATCTCCATGAGGATCGATATATGCAACACCTCTTCCTTCCTTAATGTCCTGAATAATCATATTCTTCTCAAATTCCGTTTTACCCATACCAGTTTTTCCAACTATATACATATGACGACGTCTGTCGTCTTCTTTAATACCAAATTTAATTGCCTTTCCTCTAAAATTTGTTTCTGCAAATATTGTTACGTCTTCCATAATTATTCGTTTCCTTTAACAGGTAATCCTGCAGGAGGAGTCCCCTTTCTAGCTTCGATCCTTTCAAGCAAAGGAGCTTTTACTTCGATCGACGGCAAATGATACATCGTCGTTAATTCTTCTATATTTAAAATTATAGTCTTATCCCCTAATGACCTACTGATATAATTTTCAAATAATTTCTTTTTCTTAAAATATGTTCCTGATTTTTCCCAAGGATATGGAATTAATTTTAACGGCCAATTACCCATAAACCCAAACGGCCAATCCGCTTTGGGAATAGTGTTTCTATCGGGCTTGAATCCGTTTAAATTCTGAGCAGAAAATTGTCTGAACATACCGCTAATAGCAGCACCCATTGCTTTAGAAAAAATGTCTTTCTTAGCAATATATACCCAACGTATTGTAGTGTTGAATCCAATTTTCGACGTCTTATCTATAATCCCTTTGGTAATTTCCCTGTCTTTCGGAGAAATTGATTTAAATTTCGGGACTTCTTCCCCTTCTAGTGGTTCTTCTCCTTTCGTTAGTTCTTCTATCTTTTTATCGGCATCTTCCGTCCAACTACTGCCCGTTGGTTCGAGCACGAACTGTATCCAAATATGTTCACCGATCTTAAGAGAACCCAGGAGTTCACTTAACGACGCAAGAGGATCAACTCTCGGTACTCTTGGTCCTCCCGAAACGTCTTCAAAATACGTATACGTACGGATTGGATAGTAATTTTCTTCAACGAAAACCAACTCCATACCAAACATATCATACTCATCACTGGGAACTTCTCCCTGAAGAGATTCTGTATAATCGGCAGTTTCGGAAACCTCCGCTTCCGGATATTGAGCATAGATAGCCGATTCAACCAAATTACGATGATCTTCCAGAGTTCTGATATAGAAACTAGTTTCGCCGTTCGATCCGGTTAGTTCAAAACTGAACCAATCTACGGACTTCCCTTTGAAAAATTTGTCGTCCCAATCAAGGTCTTTAGCGTAAGCCCCATGTATGTTAGCAAAAACCTGCTCCATTGCTTTGAATGAAGCTGCGATCTCGTGAGGGAATTTAATTCGAAGTGTAACCCACTTCAAAGAAGATACATATTTATCACGGTTATATCCGCCCCAAACATCTACGAGTAGCCAAAACAGAAGAATAGGCACATAAACCCACCAATAGGTTATAAGTATATTTAAAGCATTTCTTATACTTTCTGTTACATCCATTACTATATATTGTACTAGATACTTAAGATTTTCTTAAGGTATAAGTCCCATTCTCGCTTTTAACAAATGTTTTTGAGTCGTGTAAATTCAACACAATAGTATTTTCTTTAAACATTCTTGTAGACAATACCTTTGCAACCAATTCTTCTTTATTCATTGATTTCTTTGAATTCTGTAATATATCTACTAAAATATCTTTCACTGTTCCGGACTTGTATCCCCATTCGGATAGTCCGTATGTACCTCTCCCAACCAATACAAATCTTTTATCTTTTATGAGTTCATTGTGTACAGTCTGAACATTAGCTTTTCTGGCTGAAAAATTAAGATCATTAATTAGTGAAGTAATCTCTCTGAAATGCTTCGGATTGGTTTCTTTCTTTAGAACCAAAAATGCCTTATCCTTAACACCTTTAGGTTTAATATGTGACCAAGTAATCAAACCGACTTGATTGAAAATATTCTTATCAATCACTTTACTCAATCCTAAACATGGCCGTACTAAAGTAGGAATATTTTTATCTTCGATCGGCTCTTTAGATTTTTCTAAAGAATTAATAAATGAGGAAATAGTTGTTTTTACAAAATCTAATTTCTTCTTATCAGTGTACCAGAATGGATAGAACTGATCTGTTTCATCAAAACGATTGAACTTATCGGACAAAGCTAAGACAAGAGTCAAATATGCATTTTGAACCGACTTACCAGGATTGCCGCTAAACTGTTCAAATAGATAAGACTCACCTAAAAATCCACCGTTGATTTGCATCTTGGAAGTGACAAAATCTACATAAAGTTTCAATTGAGATTCACTTGATCGATATTGTTTTCTCAATTGATCCAAGGCTGCTTCTTCGATTTGCCTTACTCTTTCTCTCGTAATGCTATAGCTTTTACCAATAGACTCGAGTGTCTCCTTTTTCCCACTTTTCAAACCAAAACGACGCGTAATAATATCGCGACTTCTTTGTGGAATACTTCTTAGTAACCCTCCAACGACCACTTTTATATTTTGTACTAGATTTTTATTCATTTATGGGTTATTAATTTGTAAATTGACAATATCACAATACCCTAGAAACGTCAACAACTTCATCTACCCCTCCTAGAAAGCCAGACAAGAATCGGAGAAGCAATAAAAAGTGATGAATATGCTCCCAAGAATATTCCTAAAATAAGGAAGAGGGCAAACAACTTTAATGTGTCCCCGCCAAAGAAGAATATGGCCAACAAAGGAAGAAGAGTTGTAAAACTAGTATTGATCGATCTTGTTAATGTTTGCATAACACTTTTATGAACTGTGTCAGGAAAAGTTTCTCTTGAACTAAATTTAATTATGTTCTCTCTTATCCTGTCAAAAATAACAACGGAGTCAGCAACAGAATACCCTAGAATAGTAAGCATCGCCGCAACAAAGACCGCACTAAATTCAAAACCGGAAAAATAACCTAAAACAGCGAATATTCCAAGAGGGATTAAAACGTCATGAGCTAAAGCTGCAATAGCTGCCAATCCCATCGCCCAAGGACTCAGGACACTGGAAAGTTTTCTAAATACAAAAGCGATATACATTGTAATACCCATAAGTACCAAGATGATGGCCCAGATTGTTTTTTCCTTTAGTTCATCTCCTATTACCGGTCCAATAGCATCAAATTTTTCTTCTTGGAAAGATCCCAAAACACCAAGTTTATCAACAAGGTCTCTATGTGTTATTTCATTGATCTCAGGAAGTCTTATTAGAATAGAATCTCCGCTGTATGTAACGGACGCTTCTTGAAAATCGTTCTCGGCCAAAACATTTCTAATTTCCGTCAATCCGGGAGCATCTCCTTCAAACTTTATCCCCATTAATGATCCTCCTTTAAAATCAACTCCCAAAGGTAATCCGAGAGCAAGGATAGAAATAATGGAAGCTAAAACCAGGACCAGTGAAAATGTAAATATAATTTTATATATCCCTTTCATATTATTTCAAAGATTTAAATAACCACGGCCATTTTTCCAACCTTGTCCCTGCAAATAATTCCAAAAATGTTCTAGTAATAATTAATGATCCGACCAGGCTCATTAAAACTCCTATTCCTAAAGTCAAAGCAAACCCCTTAACAATAGAAGTAGTGAAAGTATATAAAACTAAGGCGCCTATTAATGTCGTAATGTGACTATCACGAATAGAAAGCCAAGCTCGACTAAATCCTTGATATATTGCTCGCTTTAAAGGTTCGCCTTTTCGCAGCTCTTCGTTGATTCGTGCAAATATTAAAATATTCGCATCAACCGCCATACCAAGAGAAAGAATAAATCCAGCAATACCCGCAAGTGTTAAAGTGACGGGTATAAGTTTATATATCGCCAAAACTGTTATGACGTAAATCAATAAAGTAAAGACCGCAACCAATCCGGAAAATCGATAAAAGAAAACCATAAAAATAGAAACTAATATTAATCCGATTGCAGCTGCATATAAACTTTTATCTAAAGAATCTTTACCTAAAGAAGCGCTTATTGTCTGCTGAGATAAAAGATTGATCGGAACAGGTAATGCACCTGCCTGCAATCTTGAAGCTAATTCTTTCGCTCTATCAATTGTCATATCACCGCTAATGATAGCCGCCCCACCAGAAATAGGCCCTTGTACTACGGGAAGTGTTTCCGGAATACCATCAATATATATCCCAACCATTCTTCCGACATTCCTCGTTGTTATTTCTTCAAATAATTTAGCTCCTTCGTCATTCAACTCTAAAGCAACAACCGCTTCCAATGAATTTTGCTGATCGAATTCAACTCTCGCACTCTTAAGATGTCTTCCATTTAAAGGCGTAGGTTTAAAGAAAGGATCTTCATCAAGTCTTTGATTATTTTGCTGAGCAGCTAATATTGCATCTCTTTCAAGATCTTGTCTTTGTTCTTTAAATTCCAAGATCGGAGTTTCTTGAACTAAATCGAGGGCCGCACGAAGATCAGTCACACCAGCCAATTCAACAATCAATCTATCTTCTCCAACTATTTGAATTAATGGTTCAGCAACACCAAAAACATTTACTCTTCTTTCAATAACATCACGAACACCATTCATTACCGTTTCAACATCCCGATCATCTATTTGAGATAGATCAGCCTTATAGACAAGATGAGCTCCTCCAAGTAGATCAAGTCCTAGCTTGAAAGGTTTATTTATAGGAAAATGTGGTATACCTAAATCAATTTTATCATTCAAAAAATCCGCCGGCTTATTAAACGATGGCGGATAAACTAAAAACAGTAAAAAGATGAATGCGAATATAATTATTATCGGCTTTAATTTCATAATAAAAGTCGAATTAGATATACCATGAACAGACAAAAGAAACAAGCCCCGTTTAGGGCTTGTTTCTTAAGCTATTTTACATAGCAGGTGTTTCTTCTGTAGGAGCTTCTGGTGTTGCAGGAGCTTCCTCTGCAGGAGCTTCTGGTGTTGCAGGAGCTTCCTCTACAGGAGCTTCTGTTGGAGCCTCCGTTACAGGAGTCTCTTCTAATGGTTGATCAGCTACTGGCTGATCGTTTGTTGTATCGTCGAATCTGTAATCCATTTTTTTCGACAGTTGATTCAAACAAAGAGCAAATTGATTGCTCTCTTGTTTTTCATCATTAATCTTATTAATATTTTAACATAACTAAATTTAATTGTCAATCAATCCAGTTTTTCTCTTACTTTCTTGGGTTTTTGCTTAATAAGCCAATCTTTAACAAGTGCTGTAGCTCTCACATCATCCTCATTATATTTTACTATTTTTTCTTTAATTTTTTTATCTCCAGTTTTCAACCAATCATTATACCAGACAACTGACTCCGCCCCTCCAGCATCTTCAGCATGCCATTGATATCCTAAATACCCAGCAACATCCTTCAGCCCGTAAAAATATAAAGGAAGTACAGCACCTTCTACAGAATGTGTGTATAAATCAATTGTATTAGCTTTGAACTTATTTATCAACTCTTCCGAAGCACCATAATTCTTAACCATCTTATCAAACACCTGAAGTTCATATGGTGCATAGTGATAAATTACAAAATCTTCTAAAGGAACTAGGAAGTCCAAAAATTCTTTCCACATTCTTTCTTCGTCTTCTTTGTCCTTAGCCCAAAAATATTTATACTCTTCTTTGTCATTTTTTCTGGTCAAAATCCCAAACATATAATCAATCGAGTTTGTAGGATCGCTTTCCACATCAAAGAACACCTCTGTTTCCACTTTCGGAAATATAGGTTTTTTTAAAATAATAGGTTCATTACTAACTAATACTTTAGCTTGATTTTGAAATCGAACCAATTTATCAAAAGGCCAAGCCTGTAGTTTCGAAGAAAGCTCATCAATATCGGCTTTGGCCATATCTTGAACGGTTCTTATGCCTACATCATAAAGTTTTTTCTGCTCTCCTTGTCTTATATAGTAAATTAAAGAAATATCCTGACATCCTTCAGCATCTTCAAGACAAATCGAATACCAAGGAGATCTTTTACACCCGCTTTTCAAAAATGGAGGAGGTTTTTCTCCTTCTAGTATTCTTTCTATTTTTTCCCTCGTAAAATGAAACTCATCCAAAAATTCTTCAACCAAAAACGCTTTTTCTTCACCTTCCCCGTTTATGATATATGCTTTAGGTGGCAGAATTCCCTGAACTCTTTCCAGTATTAAACTATAAAAGGCAAGTTGAAACTTATTTTCCGGTTTTATCTCTCTAGAACTCTTAATATCGTAAACTGCATAATACCAATCACCAAATTTTGATTTTCCCATTCCGGGCCTTAATTCACTCACGGGGCGAGCCTCCAAAAGATCTGGGATACCAACCCAATGGCTATTCATCAAAATCCCATGATAAATATTTTTACCCTGCTTCATTAATTCTAATGTTGCCCAAAAAGCTTCGTCTAGATCTTTATATGAATCCGGCTTTATTTCCTCAAAGGGTTCACTTCTTTTTTTTAAAGTTTCTCCTTCGTGAGCCAAACCATCTTCGAATATCATTTGCATTAATGGAGGAATTTCTCCTTTTTTTCTCGGATCTCCATATATGTCATACCAAATCCAATGAGGGCATTGGAAGAATCTATAGAAATGTTTAGCTGTTAAATAATTTTTTTCTTTTTCGTCGGTCATATGTATTAAATGTTAGCATAGATTTTATAAAATCACTCCGAATTTGACATAGTTATTATGTATGTTATATTATTCGACAGTTCTCACACAGGAGGTTAAAAATGAAATTAACAGCGGATACTGGTATTATCTGTCCTCATTGTGGGGAAGAAGTGGAAATCGAGACGTCCGGGTTATTGGGAGGTATTCTCAAGCAATTATTTATTAGAGGAGTCATCAATCGAGTTAAACAAGAAGGTGCCAAGATTACTGGAAAATGCGGGCACACTTTTCATTACAAACCCGACCCCCAGAAGTCCACCTAGTATATTGAAGTATATTTTTTACTTTGCCATGTGGTATTATAACCCATGGCATTTTTTATATTTCTTACCTGAACCACAAGGGCACGGATCATTTCTTCCTACTTTTTTATCAGATCTGGTTGGCTGAGAGCTTTCTTCAGAACCTTTATTTGTAATTATTTTCTGTTCTTTGGGCTGCTGCATAAATCCAACTTTGAATATCATCCCGGCAACTTGGGATTTTATTGCATCTTGAAGTCTTTCAAACATTTTATGCCCTTCTACTTTATACTCAGCTAAAGGATCTCTCTGGCCATACGCACGCAAACCAACGGATTCTCTTAAATAATCCATCTGCTCTAAATGATCCATCCATAATTGATCTATTGTTCTCAATAAAACTATTTCGTTTAATTTCTCAATTTGTTCGGCACCAATCTTTTCTTCTCTTTCTTTATATAATTCATTAATCAATTTATCTATTTCCTCTTTTGGATTCTCTTTGATTACGAAACCTTCTCTACTAAATAACCCTCCTATAGTCTTGGCTATATTATCTTTATCAACTTCCCCAATATCCCGATTGGTATTTTGCTTAATAACTTGATCAACAACTTCATTAATATATTCCATTATTATCGTCTTACATACATCGGCATGTAAAACTTCGTTCCTCATTTCATATATAGATCTTCTGTGCTTGTTCATTACATCGTCAAATTCCAAAACTCTTTTTCTGGCGTCAAAATGATGTCCTTCAATTTTTGATTGCGCTTGTTCTATGGATTTGGATATAAATCTATGTTCTATAGGCTGATCTTCGGGAACACGCAGCGTATTCATTATGTTGAACATTCTGTCTCCACCAAATATTCTAATCAATTCATCTTCCGCGGAAACAAAAAATTGAGAAGAGCCAGGATCTCCTTGTCTTCCCGCACGACCACGAAGCTGATTATCGATTCTTCTGGCTTCGTGTCTTCCAGTACCAATAACATGCAACCCACCGAGCATTTTTACTTCTTTCGCTTTTTCCGGGTCAGGGGGGTTACCGCCCAATACAATGTCGACACCACGACCAGCCATGTTGGTCGCAATAGTTACTGCACCAAGCTTTCCTGCTTGAGCAATGATCTCAGCTTCCCTTTCGTGGTTTTTGGCATTTAAAATATTAAAAGGAATACCTGATTTTTTAAATAAAGAGGAAAGTAATTCGTTTTTCTCAATAGAAACAGTACCAACCAATACCGGTTGTCCTTTTTCATGTCTTTCTTTCACTTCAGCCACAACGGCATTAAGCTTACCGTTTTCCGATTTATATATCCTATCGGGAAGATTATTTCTTTGCATTTCCTTGTTGGTCGGAGCAACTATAACCCCAAGGCCATATACTTTATCAAATTCTTCAGCCGAAGTTTCGGCTGTTCCTGTCATACCGGAAAGCTTGTCATATAAACGAAAATAGTTTTGAAAAGTAATCGTAGCAAAAGTTCTTGATTCTTTTTGGATATCAACATTCTCCTTAGCTTCAACGGCTTGGTGTAATCCTTCAGACCATCTTCTTCCTGGCATTAAACGACCCGTAAATTCATCTACAATTATTACTTCCCCATCTTTAACAACATATTCTTTATCCCGTTTAAATAACACATGCGCACGCAAAGCCTGCTGAAGATGGTGAACATATCTCATACCGCCTTCTTCATATATATTCTCAATATCCAAGGCTTTTTCTACTTTTTCGATACCTGACTCAGTTATGGAAGCAGTTTTTAATTTTTCATCCACTTCATAGTCTTGTTCTTCAATAAGTCTCGGAACAATCCCGGCAAATATTTTATATAATTTCCCCGATTCAATATCAGGCGCAGAAATAATTAAAGGTGTTCTTGCTTCATCTATTAAGATAGAGTCGATTTCATCGACAATAGCAAAAGAATGTCCTCGGTCTTGACTTATCTGTTCTTTTTCATAAACCAAGTTATCTCTTAGGTAATCAAAACCGAATTCATTATTTGTACCATAAGTAATATCGGCTTGATACGCTTCTTTTCTTGTAATAGGCCTTAAATATTCGTGAACAACCTTAAAACTTCCTGTTTCATCCCTTTCTTCATCTTTCTCCTCATTCTTAAAACTTGAATCATAGGCAAAACTTGAATCATGATTAATACAACTTACCTTTAACCCCAGCGCATCATATATTTGCCCCATCCAAACAGCATCACGTCGTGATAAATAATCGTTTACTGTAACTATATGAACTCCTTTATCTGTGAGTGCATTTAAATACGCAGGAAGTGTTGCAACCAGTGTTTTTCCTTCACCTGTTGTCATCTCAGTAATTTTTCCTTCGTGTAAAACCATACCTCCCATTAACTGAACATCGAAATGTCTTTGATTTAGCGTTTTTTTCGCAGCTTCTCTTACTAAAGCGAATGCTTCAGGAAGCAAATCATCAAGAGTTTCTTTATTTTTTAATCTTTCCTTGAATTCCTTAGTCTTGTTTTTTAATTCATCAATTGAAAAAGACTCGAACATTTGTTCGAGCTCATTTATCTTTTCAATCTTTGGTTTTATGGAGTTGAGATACTTTTCATTCGCATCTCCAAATAGTTTAGTAAGTATACTCATTTTCTTTTTTTCTGGGACGACGGCTTTTTGCAATCATTTTCTCTTTATATTTCCTTATTTGTCTTTGAATCTCATCTTTAACTTCTGTTATTGCAATTCTTAAATCCCAGTTTTCACTTGTTGCCCTTAAAAGTTTTCCAGGCATTTTTAAATTTACTTCAGCATAAAAAATGTCTCCTTTTTTGTGATGCTCCGAAGGTTTCCCTATTTCTATCCTTGCTTCGACAGCTTCGCTATCCGCACGACCTAGGCCTCGTTCCAAGTCGCCAATTTTCTCATCAATGAAGTCATTTAGAGCCCCATTTAACTTAAAATTTGTAGCTTGAATGATAATTTTCATACTATAGCGATTATACCCTGTTTTTAATAGTTTTTCAACCACTTTAAAAGCCCCCTTGGTGCGCTTCCTCCGGGGGCTTTTGTGAGATTACTATTTCCTCTTCTTCTTTTTTGCCTTCTTTTTTGCCTTCTTTTTTGCAACCTTCTTTCTCTTCACTGGCTTCTTTCTCTTAGCTACCTTTTTCTTTTTTTTCTTTTTTGCCATTTTGTTTTTTAATTATTTTTTTAGATAAAGTTTTTACAATGAAGCCGACCTCCACCTTCACTGTTAAAAGTTTTTTAAAAAACTTTTACCTAACTTAATTTTAATAAAAAAATTTACTGGCAACAACATATTGTGTTGATAACTTTTTAATTTTTAAAATAAAAAATGAATTTATTTATTATAAAATTTCTCTAGGATGGAGATAATAAAACTATTTTCTATTTTTGTTCATATTAACTAGTCTTAGCTTTCAGCTAGATTATGTTTTCTATGTACACACATTACCAGAAGGTATTGACTTTTTTGTAATTTCTTTTAGTATATTGACTAGTTTATTAACATAAATAAAGGAGGTTAATATTGATAGTCCCGTGGTATCTTCCTGTTGTAATTGCAATCTTATTAAACTATGGTCTTTTTACCATTATCCTCAAAAAGGTTGTCAGTCTCTCATTAGATTATGCATCTCGTACTCGAAGATTTATTCTTCAGTTCTTATTTGCCTGGCTTTACGCTATATTATTTTTTCTATTGTTAGGAGATTCCTTTTTTCCCATTAATTCAGAGATGATAATTATTTTAGGTGTAGGTTTTGTCAATGGATTTTCCGGTTATCTTTATTGGATGATGGTTGATATAAGTCTTAGTAAAAGTTCTCTTTTTCTCTTTTTTGATGATATTATTGCAATTTCTTTATGTCTAACCATATTAAACGAAGTTTATTTTTTAAATTTTGGGTTAATACTGGGATTGATTTTGAGCTTCAGTTCTTTAATATCTTTCTTCATTCACGCATATTACAAGAAGAACAACGATAGTTCGATAGGGCTTAAATTTTTTTTCTATCTTTTTGCTCACAGCATTATACGAGGTTTTGTTCTGTTTTTGATGAAATACTTAGCTATCCAAAATATTTCTATACAAAAATTTCTTGTCGTATGGTATGGTGGAGCTGTCTTAGCAGCAATAATCTTGTTCTTAGTGATTAATAAAAGCATCAATTTTTCGGGATTATTTTCAAAGAATAATTTATTAATGATGCCAATAATGAGTATGTCTATTATAATTTCCCTAGGATTAATCTATTGGGCATATCAAATTATTCCATTGACGATTGTCCAACCATTTTTTTTCATTTCCCAGATGATCATACCCACATTAATTGGTCTTTATTATTTCCACGAAAGAAAGAGTCTGGATAACAAAGAAAAATTATTCTTTCTTCTAGGAATAATAGGGGTTCTGGTAATTAGTTTCAATTATCCCACTTACTAAGGTGGGTTTTTTGTTTTTTTGAAATAAAGCTTCCTAGTTTATGCCTAAGGGTTACTGGTAAAAAAAATCGCCAAAAAAAATTTGGCGAAAAAAATTATTCATATAATCTTGTAACGTGAAAAAAAATTTGGGCAAGATCGAGAGGATGATCAAATTCTGCTGCGTATTCCAATAAAAACTTAGCAATCGCATCTAGAGTAAAATAATGTTTTACATGCCCTTTTTCATCGGCAGTAAAATGTTCATTGATTATCTTTGAAAGCTGTTGTCTCGATTCTATCGGTACATCATAGATATCATTTTCAATATATTTTCTCAAATCTTGTAGTTCTATCATTATTTATCCTCCAAGATTAAAATCTCCCAGATAGGAAATCTCTTCCGTCAATCTTATTGGTTTATCGAGATCATATTCCTTACCATTCCTTTCGGAAAGTTTTGCCAAAATTTCTCTTGATCTATTTTCAACAACACTCTTAACAACAAGGATTAGAGTTCGGAAATGAAATGCACTAGCACCACCAATATTCAGAAAAAAATTGCCATGTTCTTTGGATACTTCTGCATATGCATTACCACTTAATGAGAACCTAGCCCCTTTATATCCCGCGAGCTCAATAATTAACCCCGCCGAGATTCTTTCTCTGCCTATAACTGGATTTTCAAAGATACATCCTGCGCTGATCCCATGCGGCTGTTTTTGTGCATGTTCTTTCAGTTTTTCCTTCATCCCCTCGCGATCTTTGCATGTCGGCATCTTTTTAAATGTCACGGAAGTGATTAATACACGGAAATCATGAAATCTACTGGATCTATAGCCGAATCCCAATTCATTCGCTTTCGCAATATGAAAGCTGATCCCATCGTGATATTCAACTTTTTCGACAATATCCGCCATACAACCATTATTTCTTCCTGAGTTGTTATAGATAGCTCCACTAACAGTTCCCGGAAGTCCAATAGCCCATTCAAATCCTTCTAGATTGACTCTCGGTCCGGTTGCAAAATGTACGATATCGCTCATCAGAACGCCCCCATCCGCACTAATTTGCCTATTACAGCGTTTTATACTCCTAGTCATAACCTTTATGACCAAACCGTCGAATCCCTTGTCAGAGGCCAAAATATTGGTACCTCCGCCTAAAAAGAATATCGGAAGTTCTTTACTAAGTCCAAAACGATAAGCTTCGATTAAATCATCATTCGTATCTGCACTAACGAAATAACGTGCAGGACCACCCACACCAAGTGTGGTGTGTTCTTTTAAAGGAACGTTCTCTTGTATGTCCACTTACTACCTCCTAGCGGATAACATCAGAACCGATTTGATAATAGTTGATTTCCGCCTCGTTGACAATAAAGATCGCGTCGAAGCTTCTACCAGAAGAAATAAAGTAATCGCCCGTCATATTAAACCAATGCTTTGTCCCATCGGGCCAAACAGCATAAACCTTCTCATCATTCACGTAACGAACGTAATTTGTAGTTTTATATTCATTGAATATTTGTATTGAAACTTCTATAGCCTGAGATGGATCTATGTGCCCATACATATCTATAACTCCCGGCATTAAGTATCTTTTCCAAGGACCCCGAATTACGTAAATATCATTACTTCCTCTCAATCTGATCAATGACCCGTCTATTATCTCGCTAGAAATTTTATTTGTGCTTAATGTTGAATCTATAGCCAAGACTTTTACTCCTTCAGGAGATTCGCTTATGCCACGAATAACAACATTGTAGCTGGATTCCGGCTCATCTCTTGTAAACTTAGATGTTCTCGTTTTTTTAATAGGTATTAAAATTATTTTATCTACCCCTTCAATATAAAATTGAGTCTCATTATTAATTAGATCTATATCTCCTGTTGTTGTTTTCCCGTTATCCCAAAACGCAATGTATGATAAAGAATATATCTCTCCCTGTTTACCAGAAAAATCAACCCTTAAAACACTATTGTTTACATCCTTTAACTCATACCATTTCGGCTGCCAATCTTTAACTCGTGCCTGGATCAAAACAGAAGAATTATTTAATACCCCCATACTTTTTGTTGGCTGAATTCTAAAATTAATGAAATCGGAACGATCGTAACCATATAAATTATTTATACTTTTATCGTTGAGATAATTAGCAATTGTCCAATTTTTAAACATTTCATCGAAATTACTAATCGAATCAATCCCGATCTTAGAACTTTTAAGACTTTGTGATAGAACATCGGGTCCGTATTTATCAGTTATATATTCGGCAAATAAAGCAATTTGAGCATAATCTTCTGCAGAATTAGTTACTTCCGTTAAACTAACAGAGGGGTTATCTACAAAATTACGAACTCTTCTTTGAAGATTGGAACCGTTAAATATATCGTTATACCCAGTTAAAGTCACAGAGTACTCTGACCTTGCCTCATTAAGCCAAATATCTTCATTTATTCCGTGTGTCATTGCTTTTTGGTTTACAGAAATAAGATGCTGAAATTCATGAGCAAGAAACTCATAAAGTTTATCGGGGTTACCAAGTGCTGATGTATTTATGATGATCATATCTCGCTCGTTCGAATCTTCAGCTCTACTTTTAGAAAAACTATTAGCAGTATCGAAATATCCCCCTGCGTAATCTATAAGTTCTGTTATTAAAATTGTAATTCTCGAATCGTTATCTATACCAGGATTGGGTTCTTCTCCCCAAAAATTAGTAAGTTTGGGATGGATATTTTCTTCAAATTCTTCTCCTAAATTTTTCAGTCGTTCAACTAAAACCAATTTTCGATTACTAGATAAGAATTCGGTATATTTATCAGAAACATAAAAATATACATGATCTGAAATTGCCCAAAGTGTTGCAGTGGTTTTCTCTCTTCCGTCGACACCAAATCCAGCATCAATATTAAAAGTAACTTTGTCATTTAAAGAATCTGCCGAAGCCCCAAAAGCAAAAAGGGTTACGGCTAAAATAATAAAAATGTGTCTAAGTTTTATCATTCTATTGATTCTCCACTGATTAATGAGTTTATAAATGCTTGAGATTCTGCAGCAAAACTAGGATCAAGCTCAGCAGCTTTAAGTGCCATTTTTACAGCCAGGTCGATTTTCCCTATTTGAGAATAAGCCACCGCCAAAGACGCATGATATTGAGCACTCCTTGGTTTTATCCTAATTAGTTTTTCGTACGCTTCGGAAATTTTCTCAAAATTATTAACTTTAACAAAAACTTCAATCATTTTTAAAAGCTGAGTTTCATTTAAACTAGTACCACTTTCCTCAATATATTCCATTCCTTTTTGAATTTGCCCAGAATCAATATATGCCATGCCGAGATACCATTTAATAATACTAGCTTCCGGTTGAAGTTCATACGCTTTTTGAAAAGATTCAATAGCTTTATTGAAATCTTTTTTATTCAAATATGCTTGTGCGATTTCAAAATACGTCCTAATAAAAGTAGGGGATATTTCTAATGCGCTAAAAGCCTCTTCTAGTGCAATGTCATTATGTGGTGAGTTGGGGTCATCTCTCCCTAGCATTATGTGCAGTCTGGATAAATATAGATGTGGAAGATAATCCTGAGGATTTTCTTTTTTATTTTTTTCTATCTCCTCTATTGTAAAATTTAGTATTTCCACTACCGATTTATTCTTCAGCGCATCTTTAGCATTAGAACCATCTATAACATATTTAGCGAAACGATGACGAATTTCATATTTTATTGAGACATCATAGCTAAGTGCTTCTTTATATTTCTTTACAGCTTCATTATGATCATTATTCCATGTAGCAATAATTGCACGTGTTGTTGCGTAATTAGCTTTTACCGGACGTATATTCACTTTAAATATAACGACTGAGACAACCGCAAACAGCAACATCATTAAAAACATCGCACCGGCACTTATCCGAACAGGCTCTTCACTAACAATTTCTCTCTTTTTAGTAGCAGGATCCATAAATAATATAAATCCAGTAACAATAAAGAATGCTATGAAATTGGCTGACGTATCGAAAATAAACGAATTATGAATAATATAGGCAACCATTAACGACGTTAATCCCGCTTTATAAACCCACTGCTCCCTACCCAATCTACGGATCGCCGCAAAAATTATTCCAAATAAAAATATATATGAAATGAATCCAATTATTCCCATGGTCACTAGAATCTCAATAAACATATTGTGAGCTCGATCAAACAAAGTTTCAGAACCGGGTCCTTGATAGAATTTCGGATTAAAATTAAACGAGAAAGGATAATTAAAGTTTTCCGAGCCGTAACCGAGAAGTATTGTTTTAGCACTATCATTCCATCCCTGTATCCCGGCAGTCCAAGCCCAAATACGTGTTTGCACAGTATATGTTTTCGGTGAGAAGTCCGAATATCGATCTAGATAAGCATTTCTCTTCACGAATTCCGTATCATGCAGTAACGAAAGCGTGGTCGCAGATATCGCTACGAGAAGTAAAAATATTAAAGTATATTTTTTAATTTCCCGGGATTTGTGCATAAATCCAAAAACCAATAGTCCAATAACTAACCCGGCTACCGAGCCCCTAACACCCGATAATAAAACGGCTAATGAATTTAAAAGAAATACTGAGAAAAAGAATCTCCTACCTACCGCCGTGGTCTCGTCTCTGAAAAACATCATCAATGCCAAAAATGTATTAATGAGAATATAGCCTGCAAAAAGAGCAGGGTTTCCTATTGTACCAAAGATTTTCTGTCTTCCACCACCTCCAATAATCCAATCAGCGCCTGTTTTTTGCAAAAATCCATAAAAGGCGGAAAGTAAACTAACAAAGATGGATATCTGAAGTAATCGAATCCATTCTTCTTTTTTTCGAAGAATAGAAATCGCGATTGTGAAAAACGCTAAATAGTGAACAAACGTAAACCAACCACCCATCCTTTCCAGGGTTCCCCAAAAACTGCGATATGGATTTATTCCCGTATAGCTAGTAATCCCGAAAGCAATGGCAAACAAAATAAAAGCCCAGAGTATTTTAGATTTAGGGGGTAAATATCTCTTTCCTCCGGGAGAAAGAATTAGTACCAGATACAAAACCAGCATTATCTCAACAAATGAACGAAAGACAATTACCTTGCCGAAATGGAAAGGAGAAAGAAATTCCGAAAAGATGACGAGCGGAATAAATGCCATAGCATAAACCCCGTATCTTAGGAGTCTTACCACGATGCTTTCTTCTGTATTATAATTCTTTGACATAAACTTGATTATATTGTAATATAAATAAAATGATTGGCGAGGATTATGAGAAAATTTCTACTAATATTGGGTGACATTTTAATACTCTATCTTTCCTTATTTCTAACATTAGTCATTAGATATGGCGAAGATTTTAGTTCTCAAATAAATATCCACATCTTCCCATTCTCTATTATATTTGCCCTAGGTTTAATTATCTTCTATATCTTTAATCTTTACAATATAGAGACGAATAAAAACATAGCCTCTTTCTATTCTAGTTTAGCAAATGCAACCGCTACCATAATGGCAGTCGCCGCTGTACTTTTCTACGCATTTCCTAATTTCTCAATTGCTCCAAAAACAAACCTTGTAATTTTCGGTATCACCTTCATAATACTTGAATTGTTATGGAGGTTCATATTTAACACAGTTTCCGCAAAAAGCGGGTTAAAAAATAATACTATAGTTGTTGGGTTCAATCAAACCGCAATAGAGTTAGCTCAATATCTGTTTAATAACCCTCAAGCAGGATATAGATTAAAGTATGTTCTGGATGTTCAAAACAATTCTGTTTTTTCACTCGATGAGGTGGAATTTAAAATTGTCCAGGATTCTAAAGATATACAGAGAATACTCGACAAAGAAAAAATTAGAACTGTCATATTAAGTCCGGAGGCATATAACATATCTGAAATCATTGACGTTTTTTATAAAAACATAGGGAGAAAAATAAAATTCTATAACCTATCCAATTTCCACGAAAAAATTACCTCGAGAGTGGCACTGGAAGCATTAAACCAAACATGGTTCTTAGAGAATTTAAATGAAGATTCAAAAACGGCTTACGAATTTATTAAAAGATTGGGGGATGTCGTTGGAGCTGTTGTTCTGGGATTAATTTCTCTTGTTCTTTATCCATTCATAATGCTTGCCATTAAATGGGAAACAGACGGCCCAGTATTTTATAAACAAAAACGTGAAGGTAAAGGAGGAAGATCGTTTGATATTATAAAATTCAGAACAATGATCCAGGACGCTGAAGTACAGGGAGCGTTGTGGGCGCAGGAAAATGATCCAAGAGTAACTAAACTTGGTAAATTTCTCAGAAAAACAAGGTTGGATGAAATCCCACAAATTTGGAATATATTAAAAGGAGAAATGTCTTTTGTTGGGCCTCGAGCCGAAAGACCGGAATTTAGAAAAAGATTGAAGAGAGAAATTCCCTTTTACGAGGAAAGGTATTTGATAAAGCCCGGTTTGTCTGGATGGGCTCAGGTTAAATATAGATATGGGGCATCGGTTACAGATACGAGAGAAAAACTACAGTACGATCTTTACTACATAAAAAACCGATCTTTATTTTTCGATTTAGCTATAATTTTACAGACCGTAAGAATTGTGATGATGGGTGGAGGACGTTAATTATATATTATAAAATAGCTCTTGATAGAACTATTTTTATTTGATATATAAATACCAAGTGTTCATTGAGAGGTGAAAAAATGGATCTAAGAGAAAAACGGATTCTCGTAAGCCTAATGGGCAGCATTGTAGATGTCTCGATATTTCAAGAGCAAAAAATGAATTTGGCTTCGAAGCCAAAACAAACTTTGAAGAAGGATTGAAAAATACCATTGATTGGTATCTAAAAAATAACCCGACATAAGTCGGGTCTTTTTTATGTTTTTTTGGGATAAATATGAATCCTTATTTTCTGCTAGTTCTTGGGTATTCCCGATTCGATAATCTCTCCGATAAAATAGCCATTTTCAATGACTCTAAATAACATTATCCACTAAACATTGTAAATCTAAGTGTCCATTTTTTATTTGACACTTCTTGACCCCTTTTGATATTATGAGGTCATGCTGAGAATAAACCCCGATGAAGTCTACACAACCAAAGAAACGCAAAAACTGCTTAAAATAAGCAATAGTACCGTGAAACGTCTTTTAAAGAGGGGGATTATTAAATCCAATAAAGTTGGCGGCCAATACCGCATCCTAGGGAAAGAGTTACTAAAACTCTTATCCCCTAGTATTGAGAGAAAAGCAGTACATGTATACCAGCGAATAAAAAAGAAAGTTAAAACAAAGGTAAAAAATTGGTAAAAAAACCATGCTTATAAACTTTAAAAAAATTTCATCTGCGTTACATTTATTAACCTCCTCATTTAGCCGCTTTAAACGGCAATTTATTATTATGACGCTACTGGGTTTTGTAGGGGGTCTTTTTGGCGGCATTGGTATCAGTGCAATTATTCCTTTATTTTCCTTTATTACCACCGACAAAACCGGCGGAACGGATATTATTTCCAAAACAATTGAAAAACTTTTCTCATTTTTCCATATCAACTATACCCTTACTTTTTTAATAATATTCATTATTATTCTATTTATCTTTAAAGCTGTCATACTATATATCGCTCGTTATTACGCAGCAAAAGTTACCCTTAATTATGAAGCGCAAACACGAAAAGAGTTATTCAAACACCTGCTTAATGCTAGTTGGCCATATCTTTTAAATCGAAAAGTTAGCTATCTCGAAAGAGTCTTAATGTTTGATACCCACAATAGTTCTAGTGTCCTTTCAAGCCTTAGTAGCGCATTGCTCCTAACCGGAAATTTAACCGTGTATGTATTTATTGCTTTTAATATTTCCTCTGCTATTACTCTCCTTGCTTTGGGTACGGGAGCTATACTTTTCTTTACTCTTAAACCCCTCTTTTATAGAGTGCGGAAACTTGCTCACGAAGTAGGAGTCACAGACAAACAGACAACTCATCATATTGATACCCATCTAATAGGTGCTAAAACAGTAAAATCATTTTCTGTAGAAAAACAAATACTAAAAAGAGGGTCTTCTTATTTTGATAAGCTGAGAGATATATGGATAAGATTATTACTCTATGAGAATATCATGGGTTCTTTTTTTGAACCGGTAAGCTTGGTTTTTGTCTTCACCGTATTTGCATTTACTTATAGGTTGCCTGGTTTTAGTATCGCTACTTTTGCGGTTACTATTTATCTGATACAAAAAATATTCACATTTATGCAGTCAATACAAGGAAAACTCAACAGTATCAATGCCCAAATACCATTCCTAAAAAGTACTAGTGAATACGGAGAAGAGGCAAAGAAAAATAAAGAACCCGATTTCGGTTCCATTCCCTTCTCATTCAATAATAAACTGGAATTAAAAAAGGTAAAATTTTCTTATGAGAAAGAAAAAGAAATTTTATCTGAAATAAATTTATCTATCAAAAAAGGAGAAATGGTTGGTTTAGTAGGACCTTCTGGAGCAGGGAAAACAACGTTGATTGACCTGCTATTGCGCCTTTTGAATCCAGATAGCGGTGAGATTTTATTAGACGATAAAAATATCACTAGAATTGATTTACAAAACTGGCGTCAGAGTGTAGGCTATGTCTCACAAGATATCTTTTTATTGGATGACACTATTGAAAACAATATAAAATTTTATGACGATTCGATCTCGGATAAAGATATGATTAAAGCTGCAAAGATGGCATATATATATGATTTCATCAAAAAACAACCGGAAGGATTCTCAACGACGGTAGGAGAAATGGGGGTAAAGCTTTCTACTGGACAGCGTCAAAGAATCACCCTTGCCAGAGCACTGGCAAAAAAACCGCAAATCTTGCTTCTTGATGAAGCAACCAGCGCGCTTGATAATGAGTCAGAACGTATGATCCAAAATGCTATTGAAAATCTTCATGGTAAAATCACGATTATCGCTATCGCACACCGACTCACAACGATTATGAATTCTGACCGATTGTTCATCCTAGAGGAAGGAACTATTTTAGAAGAAGGAAATCCACAACAACTTCTCCGTAACAAAGATTCACATTTTTACAAATTGTATAATGTTCACACCAATAGATAAATAAAAGAGAATAAAATAAAGTGATATAACTATTTTTTAATATGGAAATCAAAAAACTCGGAAATATTTCAGGAGCGTTTGAAATTATACTCTCACCTCATAGAGACAATCGTGGTTTTTTTGTGCGTACATATGACCATGAAATTTTTAAAAAAAACGGTATATATAAGAATTGGGTTCAAGAAAATCAATCTCTGTCCCTGCATAAATTCACTTTACGAGGCCTCCATTTCCAACATCCTCCTTCCACAGAGTCAAAACTAGTACGCATATCACGAGGTGAAGCTTTCTTTGTTTTTGTTGACCTACGTAGAAACTCCCCAACACTTGGCAAGTGGGATACCATAACACTCTCTGAGCACAATAACAAAATATTATTGACACCGCGTGGATGCGCACAAGGGATGTGCACCTTAACAGAAAACTGTGTTCTTCATTATCATGTTGATAATTTTTATTCGCCAGAATATGAAGATGTAATCCGATGGGATGACCCTGACCTAAATATTCAGTGGCCAACTAGTACGCCTACTATTATTTCTGAACGAGATCAAAACGGGAAAACATTTAAAGAATTTATAGATCAACACGATGGATTAGATATATAAACTATGATCATCATTCGCGCCCCATTACGAATAAGTTTCACTGGCGGAGGAACAGATCTCCCAAGTTTTTATAGAAAAAACCCCGGCATGGTTTTATCGACCACGATAAATAAGTACGTGTATGTTGCCATCAACGAAACGCCACTAAGTAAAAATATAACCGCCCGCTATTCATCATTCGAAACTGTCACACATCCTAAACACTTAAATAATCACCGCATTCGCGCAGTTTTATCTAAATTTAATATCACGAAAAACATCGATGTGACAACCTTCTCAGATGTTCCTATTGGGACAGGGCTAGGGTCATCATCAAGCTTCGTAGTAGCGTTATTGAAGGGTTTCTATCTCTACCAAAACCAGAGCGTAAGCAATGAAAAAATAGCTGAAGATGCATGTAGGTTAGAATTACAAACACTTAAAGAGCCTATCGGGAAACAAGATCAATATGCGGCTGCTATCGGAGGGTTTAATATTTTTAAATTCAATACCAGTGGGTTCGTTGAAACAACTCCATTATATCTTGAATATAAAAAGAAGGTCGACTTTAATAATCATCTATTGTTATTTTTTACAGGCATCACCCGCGAGGCGTCATCTGTTCTCTTTGAGCAAAACGCTCGTGCAAAACAAAACATGGCATTACTTAAAGACATGTCTTACGATACACTCATGTTCAAAAACTATCTTCTGAACGGAAAGTACAAAAAACTTGGTCAACTCATTCATGTAAATTGGCTAAGAAAGAAAAAGCTCACGTCCAAAATATCCAATAAAATACTGGATGAGCTCTATAGCTCGGGATATAAGAATGGTGCTTGGGGCGGAAAAATTTTAGGAGCAGGTGGTGGTGGTTGTATTCTTTTTATTACTGCATCAAAAAATAAAAATACGATACGTAAAGCAGTAGCCGCTTGCGCCAAAAACAACCATTTATCTGAATTCAAAGAAATTGAATTTACTTTTGGTCAATCGGGTGTAGAGATATTAATGCACCAAATTTAAAATACATAACATGGAAAACTATATCAATCATTTTTCAGATAAAATCATAGCACTATTAAAACATCTGCCCACAAAGGAGATTACTAAAGCATTACAGATGATCCAAGCAACATATGAAAGAAACGGCAGAATATATGCATTTGGCAACGGAGGATCCTTGGCGCTTGCAACGCATTTAGTAAGTGATTTTAACAAGACGATTTTCAGTAAGCATCTCGATAAACCGCAACAGCGTTTCCAGGCTATCCGCATTCCCGTAACCGAAGAAGAGTTGACAGCATGGGCAAACGATGTAGGTTATGATATGGTGTTCGCTGGTCCGCTTGAAAATTACCTCCAGGACAAAGATCTTATAATAGCTATCTCGAGTTCTGGTAACTCTCCCAACATTATTAAAGCAGTATCACTTGCAAAAAAACGCCATATACCGATTATCGGACTCTCTGGTTTCAATGGCGGGAAATTAAACAGGATGGCGGATGCAAAAATCCTTATCAAGACAAAGAGAGGAGAATATGAGAGTGTCGAAAGTGTTCATGGTGTAATCTTACATCTCATAACAGATTATTTCCGGAATTACTTTGATTATATCTTATCAAATTCATCCAAATGACAAATATAAAAATTAAACAAGCAGTTATACTCGCGGGCGGACAAGGTACACGGCTGCGGCCGCTAACCAACGATTGCCCAAAACCGATGATTCTGATCAATGACAGACCTTTCTTGGAGTACCTTATTGAACTGTTAAAAAATAATGGGATTAGCGAAATAATACTCCTCTTAGGTTATTTGCCCGACAAAATAATTAATCATTTTGGTGATGGAAGAAAATATGGCCTCTCTATTAAATACAGTGTAACAAATGTCAACGATGAAACAGGAACCAGGCTTCGGAAAGCATTGCCATTACTCAAAGATAAGTACTTACTGATGTACTGCGATAATTATTGGCCTCTTGATTTAAAAGAATTAATAAAATTTCACGATAATCACAATGTTGCCGCTACTGTAACAATTCATACAAACAAGGACGCAACTACAAAAAACAATGTTATTGTTGACGAAAACGGATACGTAATAAAATACGATAAAAATAGAACAGAAAGAGGACTAAATGGAGTTGATATTGGGTTTTTTATTTTAAATAAGGATATTTCTTCTATAATGCCTAGTGGGAATTTTTCTTTAGAAAAAAAGGTTATCCCAAAGCTTATAGCACAACAACAGCTTGCCGGTTATAAAACCGATCATAAATATTACAGTATCGGCTCATTAGGACGACTAACTGACACGAAAAAATTCTTGTCGCCCAAAAAAATTATATTTCTTGATCGAGATGGAGTAATCAACAAAAAACCACCAAAAGCAGATTATGTAAAGAAGTGGGAAGAATTCAAGTTTCTCCCGGGGGCAATTAAGGCACTAAAAATCTTAAATGAAAAAGGCTTTAAAATATATATTATTACCAACCAGCCAGGCATAGCTCGTAAACTTATGACCAAAAAAGACCTAAATAATATTCACAAAAATTTAAAAAAAGAAGTGGAAAAAACGGGGGGACATATTGCTGGCATCTATCCCTGCCTCCATGGTTGGGAAGATAATTGTGATTGTAGAAAACCAAAGGCAGGGCTACTCTTTCAAGCAGCAAGGAATCTTTGTTTAGATTTAACAAAAACTATTTTTATAGGCGATGACGAGCGAGATATAAAAGCCGGGAAAACTGCTGGATGCAAAACAATGCTTATAAAATCGGGAGATAGTCTTTTGAACTTGGTACAGCAAAAAATTTGTAAAAATGATAAATAAAAAAGAAAAAATATTAATAACTGGTATTACTGGTTTCGTTGGGTCCCATATGGCCGATTTCATTTTAAGAAATGAGGCTGCTCAAATATACGGATTAAAGAGATGGAATCTCTCAAGGCTTAGAAACGTTAAACACATTCTTAACAACCAAAAACTAAAATTACTTGACTGTGATATAACCGATCCAATAGGTATCGAGGATATTATAAAAAAAATTAAACCGGATAAAATATTTCATTTCGCAGCAGAAAGTTTTGTAAGTCCCTCTTGGCAACATCCTAGTCATTACATGGACGTAAATTATAAAGGCACAGTAAATCTTCTTGAAGCAATAAGAAAATCAGGCACTAATCCAAAAGTTTTAATTCCGGGCTCGGGTGAGGAATATGGTGAAATAAAAAAGACGGAATTACCCATTAGAGAAGAAACCGTATTAAGACCTGTAAACCCATATGCTGTTAGTAAAATAGCTCAAGATTTAATAGGATTTGTTTATTTCAAATCCTATGGTCTAAATATCATAAGAACGAGAGCCTTTAACCACGAGGGTCCGCGTCGGGATTATGTATTTGGGGTTCCGAGTTTTGCGTTTCAAGTTGCAAAAATAGAAGCTGGACAACAAAAGCCGATAATAAAAGTTGGGCACATTGATGACAAGAGAAACTTTACTCATATTAACGACATTGTAAAAGCCTACTGGTTAGCAATAGAACATTGTAAATCTGGCGAATTATATCTTATCGGCACAGAGAAAAAAGAAAATATCCGTACTTTTAGAGAACTATTAAACTTGCTTATAAAAATGTCCAAGGTTAAAAATATAAAAATAGAAACCGATCCACGTTTTGTACGACCGACATCAGTGCCGCGTTTATTGGGCAATACTGAAAGATTCAGAAAACTAACCAAATGGGAACCCAAGATTCCACTCCAAAAAATTTTAAGTGATACTCTTGAATACTGGAGAGATTTTGTAAATAAAGAATTTTATTAAAATAATAATTCCGCAAAGACATTATAACGTCGGAGAAAATTATCCAATTATAATCTCTTTATTAATTGTATGAAAATATTTGTAACTGGCGGGAGTGGTTTTATCGGCAAATATGTCGTACAACGCCTCATACAAGATAAGCACGAGGTAGTACTACTCACACGACAGAATAAACAACTTAATAATAATTGGCCATCTAAATCCGTACATTACATATACGGAGATCTTGCACGCATTGATCTGTGGAAATCACACGTTGCACGCTTTAAACCAAATGCAACCATCCACCTTGCCTGGGAAGGAATCCCTGATTACGGACCTCAAAACAGTATAAAAAATTTACAATATGGCCTGAGTTTATTTGATCTTTTGGTTAAAATGGGCTGCAAAACTATATTGACCACGGGTAGTTGCTGGGAATATGGGGATAAATCAGGAAGGTTATCTGAAAATACTTTTGCTCAACCCATTAATTCTTTTTCGTGGGCCAAGTATTCCCTGTATTGTTTAGGAGAAGAATTAGCTAAAGAAAATAAAATAAAATTTATATGGGCAAGGCTGTTTTATGTATACGGCCAAGGACAAAAAAGCACCTCTTTAATACCCCATCTCATTACCTGCGCACAAAGAGAAGAAAAACCAAATATTAAAACTCCAGAAGTTAAGAATGATTTTGTTTGTGTAGAAGACGCGGCTACCGCTTTAGTTTTGCTGTTAAAGAACCCGCTTAGTCACGGCATTTATAATATTGGTTCCGGAAAATTAACCAGCATAAAAAAGATGGCCAATATTATCGCTCAACATTACAATTTAGATTGGTCTTATCCGAAAGCCAAAATCAAACCGAATCAAACACGCAATTTTTATGCCGATATTTCTAAAATTAAAAAGGAAATTGATTGGATCCCCGAAATAAAAATTTCCGATGGGATCATGAAAATGATTGAATTTCAGCAAAAAATTTCCAATTAATCATATAGGTGGTGTGGAGTTTCATTGACAATAGTGTTTTCGTTTGATATAACTACAACGTTTTCTTTAACAAGTCCGGCGAGGAGGATTCAATGAAGGCAAAAATCAAACCCAGGATTGATTTGGAAAATAGGACAAAGTTGGAATCCATAATTCCATTAAACGTGCCAATCATAATTCTCGTTGACCCATCGGATAAATGTAACTTCCGATGCAAGTTTTGCCCAACAGCAGATCACAAGCTTATGAGAAAAATTCCAGGTAGATATTTCGGATTTATGGATTTCGAACTTTATAAAAGAATTATTGATGATATTTGCGAATTTGAGAGGCCGATAAAAGTATTACGGCTTTACAAGGATGGCGAACCTCTTTTACATCCTAAATTTCCTGAAATGGTTAGATATGCCAAAGATACGGGCTGTGCCGAAAGGATAGATACGACAACAAATGCTTCACTCCTATCTCCCCAAAAGAATGTGGAGATAATCGAGGCTGGCCTCACACGAATAAATATTTCAATTTACGGAATGAACCAAAAACAGTACCTTGATTTTTCAAAACATAGGGTTAATTTTGATAAGCTTGTAGCCAATATCAAACACCTTTATGAAAATAGAGGACAATGCGAGGTTATTGTAAAAATAAATGGCGATGTAATTTCGGAAGATGATGAGAAGAAGTTTTATGAAGTATTTGGCGATATTGCTGATGGCGTCTATATCGAGCATATAATGTCGTGTTGGCCCGAGTTTAATCTTGAACAACGTGAGGTTTCAGCTAACAAAGAATTTGGCATCTATGGACAGTCGATAAGTGAAGTTATGGTTTGTCCATATATTTTCTATCAGTTTTCTATTAATCCAGACGGTACGGCCAGCGCTTGTTTTCTAGACTGGGAGAGAAAACTTATTATTGGCGATACAAAGACGCAAAGCGTCAAAGATATCTGGAGTGGCTCAAAACTTCGAGCCCACCAGATGATGATGCTACGAGGAGAAAGAAAAGAACATCCTGTTTGCCATAATTGCGGCCAGATGACTCATGGACATCCTGACAATATTGATGCTCACGTCAAAGACCTGATAGTGAAACTTAGAAGTAATTAATATTTTGCGGCCCAACGGCCGTTTTTTTATATTTTTATTTATATCTCGTCTGCTTGACGGTTTTGATTCTATTAGATATTTTATATTAAATCATTAGGTAAAAATAAGATAAAAAAAACTAGCTTAATTTAATCGCATAATTAACATGATCAAAAATCAATTTTCAAAATATTCATCTGTTTTTTTGACAGAGACTTACTAAATGACAAGTAAAATGATTCAAAAAAATAAACCATTTAAATGCTCAATATGTAAATCTAATAGAGCAACAAATATACTTAAACTTAATTGCGGCAATTTTGATAATTCCACTCTTTATCAATCCGTAAAAGTTGTTTCATGCTCTAAATGCGGACATATCTATAATAAATTGACATCAGCTGAAATAATCAGTCTTGTGAAGTATTATAATGAAGAGTATGCACCGACCAATATCAACTCGAAGGACCAAGTCAACGACAGGCCGGGAAGCAACAATCCCTCCACATCCGAACGATATTCTTATTTGTATGATTTGATCTCGCCTTATATTAAAAGAGGTACCAAAATTCTGGACGCTGGTTGCGCTATGGGAGGTTTTTTGGATTATTTGTCAGAGAAAGGAATGAATAAGCTTTATGGAGTAGATATAAGCAAAAAATATATTGATTATGTGAAAAAAAGAAGCATTTATAAAGTTAAGCTGGGAAATATTGAATCAATTCCCTTTAATAATGGCTCATTTGACCTAGTAGTAATGGATCAGGTTTTGGAGCATTTGGCCGAACCTAGGAAAATCTTTAAGGAAGCAAGGAGAGTTTTAGCCGATAATGGTTTATTATGTATCAGTGTTCCTGATGCTTCAAGATACAATAAAAAATATTTTTTTGATTTTTATTGGTTCATATTAAGGGAGCATCTACAGCATTTCGATATTGAACATCTTAAGTTACTAGCAGTATCAGAAGGTTTTGAGCTTATAGATCAGAGTAAGTATAATACACCAATGACAAGCGAAAAAGCAATATTACCGGCTCTTAGTGTAGTTTTTCGTCTGACAGTAAACTGGAGAAAAAAACCTACTATTACTAGAAATTGTTTCAAGTTAAAAAAGGTAATTAAACAATACATTACACAGAATTCGAAAAAACTGAACAAAAAGACAAAAATAATTAATCTCTTAATTACATCCCAAAAGCCGATTTATATTTGGGGGATAGGCAGAGAATTTCTATTTCTTTATAATTCCACCAGCTTAAAAAAGTGTAACATAGTTAACTTGATCGACACGAATCCCTATAAACAAAAAATATTTTCGGCTGATGGCAGAAGGATTGTTAATAAACTTGTCTTAAAAAAAGCAGAGTCTGATTCAGCAGTAATAATCACAGCCTTTGGACATGTTAGACAAATTAAAAAAGATATTACAAAGATAGGCTATCGCGGAAAAGTCATAAAAATTTAAGTAAATTATGAAAAAGGTACCAGTAAAAAAAATACTTCATATAACACCCCACTTTGGAGGCGGAGTTGGAAAGGTTGTTTTAAACTACCTGGAAAAAGTCAAGAAAAATCCAGAATTTTTACACAAAGCTATCAGTCTTGATTACGCAAATGATAAAGCACGTGCAGCTTCAAAAACAATAGGCTTCTCGCTCCAAGACAAGATGGCATCTAACCATAGAGGGGTTATTTCTGCCATTACTGACGCTGACATAGTGCTGATACACTGGTGGAATCATCCCTTTCTTTTTGATCTTTTAGTACGTGAAAAACTACCGGCATGCCGAATAATCATTTGGAGCCATGTATCAGGCCTACATTCGTCGCCTTATGTTTTTACCAAAAAAATCATCCAATACCCTGATATATACATTTTCACAACACCCATAAGCCTTAAAACCAAAGCAATAAAGAACCTTTCGAATAAATATAAAAAGAAACTGCGAATCGTCTGGTCAACAGGCGGCGTAGAGGGTATTAAATCTATGAAAGCAAGAAGGCATTCCGGATTCAATGTGGGATATATAGGAACTGTTGACTATGCAAGGCTTCATCCGAATTTTCTGAATATTTGCAATAAAATCAAAATTCCTAATGTAAAATTCATCGTTTGCGGCGGACCGAAAAATAAAAAAATAAAAAAAGAAAAAGAAGTGGAAGGATTAGATATTGCAAAAAGGATCAACTTTACGGGTCCGATCCAGGATATAACAAAATATCTGCCGATATTCGATGTTTTTGGGTATCCGCTCGCTCCTAGCCATTTCGGCACCTGCGATCAGTCATTACAGGAAAGTATGGCAGCTGGCGTGGTACCAGTGGTACTGGCGAACCCGATGGAAAAATTTATGGTCAAAGACGGGATAACCGGGATTGTTGCAAAAAACAAAAAAGATTATATCCTAGCCATTGAGAAGTTGTACAAAAATCCGGCTCTAAGAAATTCTTTATCCAAAAACGCTAGAGCATATGCGATTAAAAACTTTTCTCTGGATAAAATGGTTAAAGATTGGGAAACAATCTTTAAAGAATTACTTGTACTTCCTAAAAGTCCGAGAAAATGGAAAATTTCCAAAAAAAATGACGAAATTACAGCAACTGATGTATTTTTGGAAGCTTTAGGTGATTCTGGTCAGGATTTCGCTCGTTTCTGCCATGCCAAATCGGAATACGAAAAGAAAAAAGCAGCGGAGAGAATAGTGAAACTAAATAAGTCAACTGTCTGGCAGGCAGACACCAGAGGAACCGTCCATCATTATAATTCGTTCTTCCCTGGCGATGCATATCTTTCTCTGTGGAGTAAACTGATGAAAAATGAACTACTAAAAAATTAGGGGGTTGACAACGGAACCAAATAGTAGATTATAGGATAAGAGTTCCTTAATAAGGAGGCGACGTGAATACTTCTAGTAAAAGAAATGTGCTTCTTATCGTATTGCCATACTTGTTACAAGTTGATAGTTCAAAAAGTTATAAAAAATTGAGAAGCTTTCTAGCGTTCCCTTATGGCGTACTTTCTATGGCGACATACCTAAAGTCTCAGACTGGCGACAAGATAAATGTCCAAGTATTGGATTGCAATCTTGGTAACAAAATGGACTTAATCCCAACGATAAAGAACGTATTAACCAAGTTTAAGCCGAATATAATCGGTTTGTCGATGATGTTTGATAATTCATACAAATATATTCCTATCATTTCAGATGCGATAAAGGAATATAACGAAGAGCTTCTTATTATACTGGGTGGATCTGCCGCCACATCATCTTATACTCAAATACTGAACGAACAAAACGATATCGACGGCATCTGTTATTATGAAGGAGAAATTCCCCTCTTGGAAATACTCATCAGCGACAACATGCTTGATTCTTTAGAGAATGGTGCATCATGGATTACCAAAAAATCTCTGCGTGCCGGAAAATATCCTCAAAAAACGTTGATTATAGATCTAGATGAGGTGATAAATATCGACTACAGTTTCGTTGATTCGACGAATTATTCCATGGGAGAAGGATTTTCTCCATTCGCCGATAAAACTAAAAAGCGGAAGCAGTTTTTTTTAGTATCGTCACGTGGGTGTCCATATCACTGTTCATTTTGTATACACACTGCCGACGACGACAAGAGCATGCGTTATGCCAGCGTCGAAGTAATCATTAAGCATCTCAAGTCCCTCGTATCGAAATATGACATGAATACTTTGACGATATATGATGACCAGCTGTTAATAAATAAAGAAAGAGCTAAACTCTTGTTCAAAGAATTGGCCCAATTTAAATTTAGGATTGAATGCCCGAACGGATTAATGGTTGCATTTATGGACGAAGAATTAATACGGCTTATGAGAGAAGCTGGGGTTGATACGGCTTGCTTGGCTATTGAGTCCGGAGCACCTTATGTACTTAATAAAATTATACGCAAACCGTTGAATCTTGACCAAGTGAAACCGACAGTACAAAACTTAAGGAAATATGGCTTCTGGATCCATGGATTTTTCGTGACAGGAATGCCCGGTGAAACAAATGAACACAGAGACGAAACTGTAAGATTTATTAAGGAAGTGGGGCTGGATTGGAGTGCTTTCAGCTTTGCGGTTCCGTCACGAGGCAGCGAACTATATAGAATTTGCATAGAAAAAGGATACATTAAAGAAAATCTAAAAATAGATGAACTGGATGCCAATGAATTCATTATAGAGACGCCCGAATATTCCGCTGAATATATAAAAAAGAAGGGGTATCTTATGAACCTGGATGTAAATTTTGTAAATAATCGTCGGATGAAAATCGGGGAATATAGAATAGCAGTAGATGCTTTTAGGGATGTTATTGCAAGATACCCAAATCATGCTTTTGCGTATTATTATTTATCTAAAGCGCTTTCTGCTTTGGGGGAAGGTCTAAAAGCAAAAGATACCATGGATAAGTATAATGAGATACTGAGAAATGACGACAGCTGGAGAGAATATGCTGAGCATTTTAACTTGAGTTGATACTTGAAAAATTTTGGATTGAACTCTGAACCGGCGAAACGCCGGTTTTTTATTAAGCCGAATAACAACATAAGTTACTCATGAACGAAATCTTCTTTAATCACGCGTTGACAAAATGAGTTTATGTAAATAGAATAATACCATTAATTCTTAGGGAAGCTTCCCCTGTAAAAAACGAACTAATGAAACATAAATTAATAAAAAATTAAAATGAAGAAGGATTCAACAAAACGATTTCGTTTGGAATCGATAAAAAGGATTAAATCTTATGGCAAAAATAAAGCCCTCCAAAAGGCTTGGCAAGAATTTCATAAGCAGATGAACAAGGTAAAATATGCTTATAATTTTTTCTGGCTCGGAGTTCCTATTATTCAAATACCTCAAGATCTGCAGGCATTACAGGAAATTATTTGGGAAGTTAAACCCGATCTTATCATTGAAACTGGTATCGCTCGTGGCGGCTCTGTTGTTTTCAGTGCTTCCATATTAGCACTACTAGAAATGTGCGGCAAAATAAAAAATGGGGACGTAGTAGGAATCGATGTAGATATTCGTCCTCACAATAGGAAAGCTATTCTTGCTCATCCCCTTAGCAAAAAAATTACGATGCTTGAAGGTTCAAGCACAAACAGAGATATAGTCCGCAGGGTTACGGAAATCGCACAAAAAAAGAAAAAAATCCTTGTTTGTTTGGATAGCAACCATACGCATGACCACGTACTTGCCGAACTTAGAGCATATACTCCATTGGTAAGTGTAGGTAGTTACTGTATGGTTGGAGACACCGGAATTGAGGATTTGCCAGTAGGGATAGTTACGAATCGGTCTTGGGGTAAAGGAAACAACCCCAAAACAGCAATGTGGGAATTTCTGGAAAAGAACAAAAATTTCAAGATTGATAAAATGATTGATTCAAAACTTTTACTTACTGGCTCGCCCAATGGTTATCTGAAAAGGATAAAATGAAAAATTGCACTGTAATAATACTCACATTTAATAGACCGGCTTATTTAAGGCGTCTTTTAGATTATTTTAATAGGCAAGGAGGAGAAAGACTTGAGTTTATAGTTCTTGACTCAAGTTCAAAAGTTAACAAAGAAATAAATCGAAAAATCGTGCAGTCCTCTTTAGGCTTACTTATAAAATATTACGACTATCCGGAACATATTGCCGGGATCAATAAATGGTCAAATGGGATGAAATACGTTAAAACGAAATATTGTGTATTCTGTGCAGATGATGATTTTATAATACCAGTCTCAATAAGACAGGCTGTCGACTTTCTTGAAAAGAATCCGGACTTTGGTTTGGCTCATGGGAAATATATTGCATTTTATACTGAAGAGAATGCATGCAAAGAAAAAATTTTTAAATGGAGGGGGGCTTATCCTCACAAATCAATAAAATTTGATGCCCCAGAACAAAGATTTCATTATCATCTCAGTTATTATTGGCCCACTATATATGCTGTTCACCGTACTGATACACTAAAAAGATCACTTCACTATACTGTGGAAGATTCCCAGCTTGATCCGCGACTTTGGGCTGAATTACTTCAATCCTGCAGCGCTATAATATCCGGTAAAGTTAAAAGCCTAGAGTGTCTTTATAGTGCCAGAGAAGATGAATCGACTTTTTCTAAAAATTGGCCCACTATACCGAGCATTATAAAAGATGGTACATATCAAGAGAAATATATGGGTTTTAAAAAAATGCTTATCAAAATATTGACTGAAAATGACAATGTTGTAACTTCCAAAATCGAGCTGGGGAAACTCATAGATAAAACTATGGCGAATCATTTAAAAGGATATAAACCGGGTCTCAAACATGTGTTAGTTACTCGATCAATAAAGATCTTAAAAAAAATACAAGTTCCCAACTTTCTTTACCAAAATTTAAGGAAAATCTATCGGACAATTTATAGACTGGACCACGGGAAGGGGCAGATAACGACTTCTTCGCACAAAAACATTTCTTCTTATTACAAATCAGAAGATTATCAATCAATAACCGAAATATCAGATGTAGTATTATCTCACAGTCGACATACTAAGGTCATTTCCACTGTAGACACTGCCTCAACAACGTAACTCGTCATTTCACCATAAATAATCTCGAAGATACGGCGAAACTTCTAGAAAAGGTTTTTGAAATTCTGAAGGAACTGTGAATAATCTCAAAACACCATGTTTTATCAACAGACTCAATTGACACCTTTTGATACTTTTTGATACAATTTGATTACTTAATTAAAGTAGAATTTGTCGTGAAAAATATTAGGATAATACCTCGGCTAGACATAAAGGGGCCAAATATTGTAAAAGGGATTCACTGTGAAGGACTAAGAATTGTTGGATCCCCCAAAGAACTAGCCGAGAAATATTATAAACAAGGGGCTGATGAAATCCTGTGTATAGATATAGTTGCTAGCCTATACCAAAGAAACCTTGATTTTGGCTTACTCAAATCGTTAGCAAAAAACATTTATATCCCCCTTACAATCGGTGGAGGTATTAGATCAATAAATGATGTAAATAATGCGCTTCGAGCCGGAGCTGATAAAGTAGCGATTAATACACATGCCATACATCATCCTGATTTTTTATCAAACGCAGCAAAAAAATTTGGTTCACAATGCATTGTTTTGTCAGTAGAAGCAAAAAAAATAGGAGATAAAAAATGGGAAGCCTATACAGATGGAGGGAGAGAAAAAACTGGGGTAGATGTAATTAATTGGATAAAAAGGGCGATAAAACAAGGCGTTGGTGAAATTCTAATAACTTCCATCGATAAAGACGGAACCAAGAGTGGATACGATTTTGATTTAATTAACGCTACAATGAAGTTCGCACCTATCCCGGTAATAGCCCATGGCGGAGCCAGAAACTTAGACTCCGTTCGAGAAGTGATAGAAGAATGTAAGCCTGACGCTGTTTCTGCTAGTTCTATTTTTCATTACAACGACATAGATATTAGAAAATTAAAATCGTTTTTAAACAAGAAAGAAATTAAAACTAGAATATGTTGAAAAAATTTAAAATCGCCATAGTGGATTATGGCGTAGGTAATTTATATAGTATTCAGAAAGCTCTAGAAAAATTTACTAGCAATGCCTTTGTGACTGAAGAATCGAATGAGATTGCCTCTGCTGATGCCCTAATTTTGCCAGGCGTGGGTTCATTTAAATCAGGGGTTGAGGGTCTAAAAATACGTGGTATAGTGGACCCAATAAAAGAATTCGCTCAAAAAGGGAAACCAGTCTTGGGTATATGTTTAGGAGCTCAGTTGCTACTTGATAAAGGATATGAATTCGGTGAGTTAGAAGGCCTAGGTATTATACCTGGCAAAGTAGTTTCGTTCCCCAAGATAAATGACAAAATCCCCCACATAGGATGGAACGCTATAAATCCAAAAACAAAAAATAGTTGGAGCAAAACAGTTTTACATTCAATAAAAGCAGGTAGTAATGTTTATTTTGTACATTCCTATGTTCTGAAACCAAGCAACACCAAAGATATTTTAACTATCACAAATTATGGTGGAAAAGATTTCTGTTCAGCTGTTAATAAGGATAAGATTTATGGCTGTCAATTTCATCCTGAAAAAAGTGGAGATATAGGGTTGGCTATTATTAAAAAATTTGTAAATACAATATAAAAATGACAAAAATTAAAACAAAATACGGGTTACCCGAAAAAGTATTGTTTTGTAAAAAGTGTGTAATCTCTAATCAAAGACCGAGTTCAACTATTGAATTTAAAAACAAGAAAACTGAAAAAAAAGAGACTATATCATTCAGAGCCGATGGTATCTGCGATGCGTGTCGTTTTAATGAATACAAGAACACTCAAATTAATTGGAAGAAGAGAGAGCAAGAACTAATAAAACTATGCAATAAATACAGGAGAAAAGATGGTTCGTACGATTGCATTGTACCAGGTAGCGGTGGTAAGGATAGTAGTTATACTGCTCACATCCTGAAATATAAATATAAAATGAATCCCTTAACAGTAACCTGGGCACCCCATTTATATACCGATATAGGGTGGAAAAACATGATGAGCTGGGTCCACAAAGGTGGATTTGACAATATCCTATTCACTCCCGATGGAGGGGTGCATCGACTTTTAACAAAACTGGCTTTTGAGAATCTCCTACACCCATTTCAACCGTTTATAATAGGGCAAAGGAATATCGCTCCTAAGTTCGCTGCTTTATATAACATTCCATTAATTTTTTATGGAGAAAACCAAGCCGAATACGGCAATAAGATCGAAGAAAACGACGCCCCCATAATGAAACAGGAGTTCTATTGTGTCGATAAGATTGATTTAACTAAAATAGTACTTGGAGGGGTCTCTGTTAAAAAGCTAATTAAAGATGCGAAGGTTCACCTAAATGCCCTGAACCCATATCTTCCATCACTAAAGAAGGACATGGACCGCATTGGTGTTAAAGTTCACTATCTAGGCTATTATCTTAAGTGGGATCCCCAAGAATGCTACTATTATGCCTCTAAGCACACCGGTTTTCAGGCAAACACAGAAAGAACAGAAGGAAGCTATTCAAAATATAGCAGTATAGACGATAAAACTGACTCGTTCCACTATTACACTACATTGATAAAATTTGGCATTGGCAGAGCCACATATGACGCGACCCAGGAAATAAGAAATAATAAAATAACCCGGGAAGAAGGAATTGCACTGGTTAAAAGATATGATCAAGAATTCCCCCAAAAATATTTCAAAGAATTTCTGGAGTATATTGATATTAATAAAAATAAATTTCAGAAATTAATTGATGCTGGCAGATCTCCACATCTTTGGAAAAAATATAAGGGACAATGGGCATTAAAGCATCAAATAAAATAAGAATGTGAGAAATATATTTGAAGATTACACAATTTTTGAAATAGACCCCACTAAACTTAGAAGTAGAGATTTTTTTAAGAACATGCTTGAGTATAGAAAAATTGTGATAGATCAGTTTAAAAAAACAATGAAGAAGAGCGGGCAATTTCAATGTCCACTCTGTAATTCAAAAAAAGGCGAAGAATTTTTAAAATATAAAAATTACCCGTTACTAGAATGTGAGAACTGTAGATTAGTTTCTCCTAATATAGATTTCAAAATGATTGGGGGACACGAAGTATATGATAATGAAGCTTATATAAAGGATACGACCAGAGAAATACTGGATACATACGAATATCGCAAAAAAACATATGCCCCAGAAAGACTTAAATATATAATAAAAAAAGTTGGGTTACCTAAAGGTAAAATTAAACTTTTGGATGTCGGTTGCGGACCAGGATATTTTATAAGCTATCTTAAAGATCAAAAAGTTAAATACAAAGGGTTAGAACTTGCCAATTTCCTTGTAAAAATTTGCAAGAAAAAAAGATTAAATGTGGAAAATGCGGATTTAAAAAACGAATCGGCAAAAAGTTATAATGTAATAACATTGTTTGATGTATTAGAGCATCTGGCAGAACCGGTAGAATTTTTTAAAATGTTAAATACTAAATTAATGGCCGGGGGCTACGTATTAGCCTATACTCCCAATATCCATTCGGTTGCATACCATCTCATGAAAGGACTTCAGAATACCCTTTTACCATTTCAACACCTTTGCTTTTTTGACCCAAAATCATTAAATTATTTAGCTAAAAAATCCGGATTTGAAATACATTCAATAGATTATTACGGGCTAGATATTATGGATTACTTTTACATGAGAGAATATAAAGACAATACGGAATATTTTAAAAAACTAATAGATTTTATTCCGCTGATGCAGACGATTATTGATAATCAAAAATTAAGTAACCACATGAGAATATTTTTTAGAAAAATAAGATGAATTCTTTTATTAAAATCTGTGAAAGAAAAATAGGGACAGACTACCCTCCTTTTGTTGTTGCTGAAATCGGCATAAATCATGAAGGCAGTCTAAAAAAAGCCAGGGCAATGATTAAAGACGCTTTTAAAAGCGGAGCAGAATGCGTTAAATTCCAGACCCATGTAATTGACGATGAGATGGTTCCGACGGCAAAAAAAGTCATACCTGGTAATGCCAAAGAATCAATATGGGATATAATGTCCCGCTGCGCATTCTCGCAACAAAACGATATATTACTTAAACGTTATGTTGAATCTCTGGGAATGATTTACCTCTCCACACCCTTTTCCCGAGCAGCAGCAGACCGACTTGAAGAAATGGAGGTAAAAGCTTACAAGATTGGATCCGGTGAATGTAATAATTATCCTTTGGTTGAGCACATTGCAGCCTTTAGAAAACCAGTAATTTTAAGCACAGGTATGAATGACTTGAAATCAATCAAAAAAAGTGTTGCCATTTTCAGAAAATATAAAACGCCTTACGCCCTCCTCCACTGCACTTCTATATATCCGACGCCATACGAAAAAGTTAGACTTGGGGCTTTGAATCAATTAAAAAAAGAGTTTCCCGACGCCGTTGTGGGTCTTAGTGATCATTCGATAGGAAATTACACCTGTTTTGGGGCAATCCCTTTTGGGGCATCAATATTGGAAAAACACTTTACCTCAAATAAAAAATGGCCTGGGCCGGATGTCCCCATTTCAATCGACCCAAAAGAGCTTGAAAAGCTTATTATCGGCTCAAGAGCAATTTTTACTGCTTTAGGTGGTCAGAAAAAAATTCTTAAAGAAGAACAACCAACAATTGATTTTGCTTATGCCTGCGTTGTAGCTATAAAGAATATCGAAAAAGGAGAGAAGTTTACTAAAAACAACATTTGGGTAAAAAGACCAGGGAATGGAGAAATAAAAGCGAATGACTATAAAAAAGTACTGGGTAAATTTTCAAAAAATAATATAAAGAAAGATTCGCAAATTTCTTGGGAACATATAGTCAAAAAGGTTTAATTATAAATCTCGTCTATTAAATATGAAAAAAATAGTTTTCGTCACCGGAACAAGAGCGGATTTTGGAAAATTAAAATCCATTATTAAAGCTCTGCAAAAATCGAGGCTTTTTGAAATTCATATTTTTGCAACCGGAATGCACATGAACCACAGATACGGTTACACGATACACGAAATAGAAAAAAGCCGCCTCCCGAATATTTATAAATTTATCAATCACTCGGATAACGACCATCTGGATACCATCCTATCCAGCACCATTCATGGATTTGGGAACTATATAAGATCAATTAATCCGGATATGATCGTTATACATGGAGATCGTGTTGAAGCGCTTGCCGGAGCGTTCGTAGGATCGTTCAATAATATTCTAGTTTCTCACATAGAAGGAGGAGAAGTGTCGGGAACAATCGACGATCATATAAGACACTCAATTAGTAAAATGTCTCACTTGCATTTCGTAGCAAATAAAGAAGCAAACAGAAGATTAATACAGATGGGCGAAAATAAAGAAAATATTTTTATTATCGGATCTCCAGATATAGATATTATGAATTCTAAATCATTACCAACTTTAGCAAAAGCACGAGAAAGATATAGAGTCCCGTATAATAATTATGCACTATTGATTCATCACACCGTGACCACAGAAATAGATAAACTAAAAGAACAAACCCGTACCCTAGTTAACACTCTGGTGGAATCTAAATCTAATTACATCACTATCTATCCCAATAATGATCCTGGAACCGATATTATTCAAGATGTCTACAATAACAAAATTTTAAAAAATAAATATTTTAAAATTTTCCCATCAATCAGGTTTGAATATTTCCTTACTTTTCTTAAAAATGCTCGTTTTGTTATAGGGAATTCCAGCGCAGGTGTTAGAGAAGCACCTTTTTATGGAATACCAACTATAAATATCGGGACAAGACAAAATAATAGAACAAATTCAGTCTCGAATCAAAGTATAATAACTTGTGATTATGATAAGGAGAATATCCTAAAAAATATAAACAAATTCTCAAATAAAATAATAAGGTTCCGGCCGTCAAAATTTTGGGGAATTGGAGATAGCTGTAATAACTTTTTAAAAATAATCAAACAAAAAGATATCTGGGATAGAAATATACAGAAAAAATTTCAAGATGTAAAAATAATTTAAAATAGAACAGAATTATTCTGTTCTATAGTACATAATTGAAAAATTAATTTAAAATTTTGTTAACTAGTGTTGAAACTCTCTTGGCATTTTTACCATCGAGACAAAAATTTCTCTCTTGTGCTTTTCTAAGATAAAGGTATCCAGACAAAGCCTCATCAACCAACTGCTTTAATTCTTTACACTCAAAACTTAAACCATAATTAAATAAGTGTCAATCCATTGCTTTATCACCATTTTCATGTTAAAAAGTGAGATAACACGTCCGTGACTAAAAAAAATAACAAAAAAATATTGGGGATTATTCCTGCTCGAGGCGGATCAAAGGGAATACCAAGGAAAAATATTATTAAAGTGGCAGGTAAGCCACTTATGGCTTGGGCAATTGATGCCGCAAAAAATTCAAAATATATTAATCGCGTGGTTGTCTCTTCAGAAGATAAAGAAATACTGTCTATAGCCCAAAAACATGGAGCCGAAGCTATTAAAAGACCCTCTCACTTAGCCACCGACAATGCATCGTTTGAACCACTTATATTTCAAGTCATGGAATATCTGAAGAAAAAAGATGGTTATATTCCTGATATTCTTGTGTATTTACAACCCACGTCACCATTAAGGGACGTTAGTGATATAGACCAGGCCATCCAAAAATTATTAGACGGCAAAGCTCAAGCTATTATAAGCGTATATGAACTTGAGAAAAAATACCTAAAAACATTTATTACCGATAAGAATGGGCGACTAAAGGGAGCGGTGAATGATCGATATCCTTTTATGAACCGCCAAAAACTTCCAAATGTTTATATGCCCAATGGAGCAATATATGTAATTACCAGAAAAACATTTATAAAAACCGGTCAGCTATTCTCTGACAAAACTTTGCCATTTGTGATGAGTCTTGAGAAAAGTTTTGATTTAGACACGATGGAAGATTTAAAAAAATTAAAAAAAATATTTACGCAGAAAAAAATACATGCATAAGAAAAAAATAGTTTACATCATAGGTGGGGGGCAGATTGGCAGTCGTCATTTACAGGCATTGAAAACGATTGAAATACCACTCGAAATTAGTGTTGTTGATCCGTCTCACAAATCTCTCGAAACAGCTAAGGAACGGTATGATTCTATGCCAGAAGGCCAAGTCAAACATTCTATCAGCTATTTAAAAAAAATTCCCAACGGTGTTGATCTAGTTGATCTGGCCATTGTGGCCACATCCTCCAATGTACGAGCGATCGTCACAAAAGAATTACTCAAAAAAACAAAAGTACGACATCTTATTTTGGAAAAACTCTTGTTTCAAAAAAGAAACGATTTCGCTGTTATGGAAGTTTTATTCGAGCAACTAAAGGTGAAGGTGTGGGTTAACTGCTCAATGCGAGTAATGCCGTTTTATCGAAATCTAAAAAAAGATTTCAACAAAGAGAAAATTTCTTATCGAGTGACTGGAAATGAATCTAGTCTTGTAACGGATATCATTCACTATATTGACCATATAGCCTACTTAACAGGATCAAACGATTTTGTTCTGGATACTAGATTACTAGATAAAAAGCCCGGAGTAAGTAAGAGAAAGGGGTTTTTAGAACTAACGGGGACACTACTTGCCTATTTTAAAAACGGTAGCATTGGAATTTTTTCTAATCCTCCGCAGGGGCTATCTCCAAAATTAGTAGAAATTTTTAATCATAAAAAACGATGTATTGTAAAAGAATCAGAAAGCAAATGCTGGATCTCAAAAGCCGATAACTGGCAGTGGGAGGAAGTTGATGCGCCTATACCATATCAGAGTCAATTAACAACCGATATAGTTGAAGAAATATTTTCAAAAGGGGCTTGCGCACTGCCGAAGTACAACGAATCTAAAAAACTCCATTTGCTTCTTCTAGAACCATTGAGAAAGTTTTTAAACAAGAATTCCAAGAAAAAATTTAATTATTATCCATTTACTTGAATATGAATAATCAAAAACAAATCCTTCTGGTTGGCGCAGACCCGATGGCTATATATTATGCCAGGATTTTGAAGGCAATAAAGACAAAATGATAACTAAGATTATTACAAGGAAGAATATAGGTTTATTATTCCCATATATAGTCGCTTCTTTCCCCTTATTACACATCTTTGCTGTCGCCAAAAATCTTCCTATCAGAGTTGTTCTAGGACCACTATTTACTGTGCTGCTAGTATCGATAGGGGTTTTTTGGGTCTTAAAGATCATTACTAAAAATACTGCAAGAGCAAGCCTCATACTCTCTCTTGGCCTAATAGCAAGCCTTTATTACGGTTTTTTTTATGATTATCTTTTCGAGTTTAAAATAGGTAATCTTTTAATAGGTCGTCATGGATATTTATATCCTTTGTGGGGAATCTTTTTTCTAGTCCTGCTTTGGTTTTCGATCTTTTATCCTAAGAGTTCTGTTAAATTAAATACACCCCTGAAGCTTATTGCTTTAATCCTAATTGGCTTACTCTCATTCGAGTTCCTGGTTTTTGCTAAGGTTAAGATACGAGGCGATGATATGTCACAGGTAATAAGCAATCAAAAATCCAAGCTAGAGCCAATCTCGCCTCCTCACAATATTGATAGGAGTAACTTGCCAGATATTTATTATATCTTACCGGATCAATATGCTAGCCTTGCTGTACTCAAGGAATACTTTGGTTACAACAGTGATGATTTCAGGAATTCTCTTGAGCAGAAAGGTTTTGTAGTTATAGAAAATAGTCGAAGTAATTATTCTGAGACTTTTTTTTCACTTGCTTCACTTTTGAATATGGAATACTTTGATAATTTTGGTTTAGAGATAGAAGAAACTTCAAATAATTTTGATCCTATCATCGATTTAATCAAGGATAGTAGGGTTAGAGACTTTCTAGAGTCGCTGGGATATAAATATATCTGTTTAAGCCCCGACCCCTTAGTAATCGGAGCAAGCAATACTAGTGAAACCGTCATAGAAACTAGTTTCGATACTTTTATGCGCCAGGCTCTCAAGACCACCTTATTAAGACCATTTAGCGGGAGATATCGATTTAAAGAAAATAAGATCAACGCATGGAAAAGAGATTCTATTTTGGAGGCTTTTGATAATTTAGCCAAGATCCCTAATTCTAATATTAAAGAACCTAAATTTGTACTTTTTTACATTATGTCTCCACATGGCCCCTATGTTTTTGGCCGAAATGGTGAAGAAATTTCCACGAATTTTATTAGCTCTATTGATTACAAAAAGGATATGGATCTATTCCTTGATCAGTCTATTTTTATAGGTAAAAAAATTGACGAAGTTGTTGCGCATATTCTAAAAGAATCGGAGAGACCTCCAATTATTATTATCCAATCTGATCATGGAGTTTATTTAAGCCCGGAAATTGCGAGTGAAGAGCTGAGAGCCACCGTTCGAACTCATAATTTTACAGCTTTCTATCTCCCTAATAGAGATAAAACAATAGACTTAGACAACATTATCACGGTTAACACTTTTCGTCTGATATTTGACCAATATTTTGGAACTGACCTTGGTCTACTGAGTAAAAAAAGATATTCCTATGATAAACGATATCCTTTTCGTTTTGAAAAACTTCCCGACAAGGAATAATAGAGTATTTTATCGATAAATAAAATATTTAAAACAAGGAATTGCGATTTAACACCATACAAATAATCTAGCAGAATCTACCTCGGGCTATCGAAACCTCTGAGAAAACACCTGAATAAAATTCAAAACAAAAAAATTTAATTATTATCCATTTACTTGAATATGAATAAACAAAAGCAAAAACAAATCCTTCTGGTCGGTGCAGGCCCAATGGCTATAGATTATGCCAGGGTTTTAAAAGCAATGAAGATCCCGATGATTGTCGTCGGACGAGGCAAAAGATCAGCAGACGAATTCGAAAAGATAATGAACATCAAAGTAGTTACTGGTGGTATAAAAAGATGGCTGAAAAAAGAAAAAGTATATCCTGAAAAAACGATTGTGGCTGTCACTGAAAACGAACTAGGCAAAGTCGCTAGAGAATTAATAGAAGGAGGAATAAAATCAATTCTCGTAGAAAAACCAGGTGGACTAACAGCTGCTGATATAAAACAAGTAGGTAAATTAGCAAAAGAAAAAAAAGCCAAAATTTATGTTGCATATAATAGAAGATTTTACGCTTCAGTGCAAAAAGCTATGCAAATTATCAAAAAAGATGGAGGTGTTAAATCGTTTATTTTTGACTTTACTGAATTAAGTCACCGAATCGCTCCCGTCAAAATGGCTCCAGGGGTAAAGGAAAACTGGTTTTTGGCTAATTCTACTCATGTAATTGACATGGCTTTCTTTCTTGGTGGATGGCCTGAAAAAATAACCAGCTACAAAAGAGGGAAACTTAATTGGCATCCTAAAGGATCCATTTATTGCGGAGTGGGAATAACAAAAGAAAACGCTTTATTCTCGTATCATGCTAACTGGGAATCTGCCGGCAGATGGAGCGTCGAAGTAGTAACACCAAAAAATAAACTAATATTTCGTCCCCTGGAAGAACTTCAAATTCAAAAAAAAGGCAGCATGAGTATTGAAGAAATTTCCATTGATGACAAGCTAGATAAAAAATTTAAACCCGGTCTCTATCAACAAGTTAAGTCTTTTCTGTCTGACAAGAAAAACTTGCCGACTATTGAACAACAAATAAAAAATATGAAGTATTATAATTTGATCAATGGTTAAAAAATTAAAAAAAACTTCTGGTTATTTCTATCGTAATTTTTTATTACCAAGAATTTTGAATTTCAAAAACCGCGAAATTCTGGCTAAAAACAAAAAATTAAAAAATATCCATAAAGGTAAAAGATGTTTTATTATAGGTGGAGGACCATCAATTAAACAGATTGATTTGGGTAGATTGAAAAATGAACACACTTTTGTTGTTGCCGAATTTGATAAAAACCCACAATTACGTGCATTGAATCCAAAATTTCATATACTTAGCGACTCAACTTATTTTACCGAAGGAGAGTCTGAATATTGGAATGAACAATTTGCCAGAAAAGATCAGACTATAAGCCCCACCACAACTATATTCGTAAACTTGGACGCAAAAACTTTCATTGAAAAACGTAATATGTTTTCTGGGCACAATTTTTTTTATATCGGCACTCAAGGTGTTATGACAGAAAATTTTCCATTCAATATGGGACTAGATAAATACATGCCCTGGCCCAAAAATTCAATATTGCTCTGTTTGATAATCGCTGTATATCTAGGCTTTGAAAAAATATATTTACTTGGATGTGAACATAATTTTTTAAGCTTCAATATCGGTAAAGGAAAGGATATCGCATATAGCCATAGTTATGAAGACGAAGTTTCTCGTACCGATACTACTGATATTAAAGCAGTACAAAAGGTCGCCATTCCAAGAGATCTGACCATGACCTATGAAGATAATATTGCTCATGTTTTACAACTATTTAGAAATTATAGATTTTTAAACAAAAAAATTAGAAATATTTATCCTGACATAAAAATTTTTAATGCCACTCCAAATAGTTTTCTAGATGTTTTCCCTTCTATCAACTTCGAAAAAATAGAATTTAAAAATGAGTAAAAAAAGATCAACGTCCTATCTTATCCTTAAGGCAAAAGAGAAGTTACGCAGATCAATAAAAAGACTACCTGTCCTCTTTTACCACGCTAAATTCAGTCTAATCGATAAGGCCAAACAACGTGGCAAACCAGGAGAGACTGATTTCCTTGGATACAGGATTAATTATACTGATTTTCACTCTCTATCGGTTGAATATAGAGAGATATTCAAAAATCAGGTGTATCACTTTGAAACCAATAAAAAGTCCCCGATTATTTTTGATGGCGGAGGTTGTATCGGGATTTCCATTTTGTACTTCAAGAATATCTACCCCGAGAGTCAGATTACTGTATTTGAACCAGATCCAGGAATGTCCAAACTATTAAGAAACAATGTAAAACGTAATAAAATCGACGGGATTCGAGTAGTCGAAAAAGCCCTACACTCGAAGGAAGGATTAGTAAATTTCCGTGGAGGATCTGATGCAGGGAAATTATCAGAAGAAGGTATAGATAAAATCTACACAACTCGACTGAGTAATTATATACATTCGGAGGTTGATTTTTTGAAATTAAATGTGGAGGGATCTGAATTAAATGTTCTTATCGATCTCCATGAACAAAATAAATTTAAATACATACCACAACTCTGTCTGGAATGGCACTCCTTTACTAGACAGAAACAAAATTTAGACAAAGTGCTGTCCATATTAGAAAGAAATGACTATAAATATTTTGTAAGTCATTTTAATCACAAGATAAATCCTCTTCTTAGATCCCCTACTAGAATGAAGAGGGATTCTCAATTCTATCTACTAATTCATGCTAAAAAATATAATCTATTGGATTAAAAGAAATCTTTCGCTCTATCGAGTCCTAAAGAGCAAACGAATTAAAAGGCTTATTCAACCAGCCGAATTTTATCTCGTCAGAAAAAACAAGAAGCCAATCAGCGATTGTTATGGGAAAGATCGAGGAACACCACTTGATCGCTATTATATAGATAAATTTATCTGCCAGAATAGGAAGTATGTTCAAGGTAAATGTTTAGAAATAAAGAGTGCTACATATATTCAAAAATATGGGGATGATAACGTATCCTCCAGCGATATACTAGATATAGACCTCAAAAACCAAATAGCAAACATACACGATGACCTTAGGGATATACAGTCCATATCATCTAATACCTATGATTGCATCATATTAACCCAAGTGCTTCAGTTCGTAGATGACTACAAAGCAGCGATTCGTGAGTGCTACAAAATTCTCAAGCCAGGTGGTATTCTATTGGTAACCACCCCAGCAATAAGCCGTATTGATTGTAGGGCTGAAGTTAAAAATGATTTTTGGAGGTTCACAAAAGCAGGTATGCAGTATAGTTTTGATAAAGTTTTCGACAAAGATAATGTGGTCGTAAATACAATGGGGAGTGTTCTGAGCGGTCTAGCTTTCTGGGTAGGAATGGCCCAAGAAGACCTAAAGGCCAGCGACTTAGAATACAATGATCCTAATTTTCCTGTTATAGTCACAATAAAAGCGAAGAAATGAAAAAATATTTAAAAAACAAAGTCCGAAATACCTTCTTATTCCCAATAGCTAGGGCGGGTTATAAGAAAATAGATTATTCCGTTAAAAAAACCTTGAATAGACTAAGGGGGAATAGCCTGATTCTCCTATACCACAGGATAGATACGATAAATTCGGATCCTCATGGTCTTTGTGTAACTCCAGATAATTTTTATAACCACCTTAGATTTTTGAAAGAAAATTACAGGATTATTCCCCTAGGTAAGCTAGTGCAAAATCTACAAAACTCCAATTTAGACAAAAAAGATATATCAATAACTTTTGATGATGGCTATGCCGATAATCTACATCATGCACTTCCAATTTTGGAGAAGCTCGATATACCTGCCACATTTTTTATAACCGCCGGAATCATCAATAAAAAGGATTTCTTTCACTGGGACGAAAGGAGACACGACAACAGACCTCTCTCGAAGGAGGAGTTTACTAAACTCGCCGAGAGTGATTTTGTTGAGATAGGTGCTCATACAATAAGCCATCCTCGACTTGCAAAAATATCACATGATGAACAACGGCATGAAATAGTAGAGAGTAAAAAAATGATTGAAAATATTCTAAACAAAAGAGTGATCAGTTTCGCCTACCCTTTTGGAGGAGTAAATACTTTTACAAAAGATACAATTAATATTGTGCGGGATGCAGGTTATAAATACGCTTGCAGTAACATTCATAACCGGGTCATAAACAAATCAGACAAACATAGCCTGCCACGCCATATCGTCAGAAATTGGGATATAAACACTTTTATTAAAGAGTTTAATCGTTTTATCTAATGAATATACTTCAAATAAATACTCTAGATAAAAAAGGAGGGGCTGCAAGGGTTGCCTATTCAATTAAAAATGGATTGGAGACTAGAGGGTACAGAACATCAATGTTTGTCAGGAAAAAATATTCCCAGGACAAAAATATTTTTGAAATCGGTGGTCATGGTAAATTATTAAAAACTCTCTCAAGAATCACTGGACGAAGCGAAGAAAGAATCTTATCCAAAATATCTTATATTCTTGCCGATGATATTGATATTTTCCGATCCGACCAAATTCTGGAATCTCCTCAATTCAAAGAAGCAGATATAGTTCATTGTCACAATCTTCACAGTTATTATTTTAATTTAAATACCTTAGTAAAGATGTCTGTGCAGAAACCCGTCGTTTGGACGCTTCATGATATGTGGTCTATAACACCTCACTGTGCCCATTCTTTCGACGGCAAATTAGAAAACGGTTTTTATCAATGCCCTAATTTGAATATATATCCACCGATAGCCTGGCATAATGAAAAAAATTTAATGAGGAAAAAGAGAAGAATATATGAAAAGACAAACCTTCATATTATAGTCCCCTCTAAATGGTTGGCGGATAAGGTAAGTAAAAGCGTATTACAAGACAAGGATTTAAGAATTATAAATAATGGGATAAACACAGCTATATTTAAAGATTTCTCTAGGGAGAAAGCCCGGGAAGAACTAGGCCTTCCGACTAACAAAAAAATAATTCTATTTGTTGCAAAAGGAGGAAAGCTTAACCCCTGGAAGGGTTGGAAATACTTTGAAAAAATATCAAAAAATAACCCGGATATATTATTTCTAGTAATCGGGACTGAGGAAAAAGTTCTTCAGAACAATATTAAACACATTAATTTCATCGACTCAAATACAACCATGGCAAAATATTATTCTGCCAGCGATTTATTGTTATACCCAAGCTTAGCAGACAACTGTCCTCTTGTGATCTTGGAAGCTATGTCTTGTGGGGTACCTGTTGTATCCTTTAATACAGGTGGTGTCCCAGAAATTTTAAAGCATAAGGAGGGTGGATATGTTGCCAATTATGAGGATTTTGATGATCTTCAGCAAGGTATCGAGTATGTTTTAAATATGGGCAAAGACAGATACACTAAAGTCCGTACCTCGAATAGAAGATTGATAGAAACTAAATTTTCGGAAAATATCATGATACAAAAATACATAATGTTTTATAATATCCTGACTAAATCCACCAGTATTTAAAGAAATATTTCGAGACTCGAGGACTTAAAAATAAAAATTCCCGTACAGCATCGCTCATCAAAAAGTTTTTTAGCGAGTTAGGGTGTTAATATTCGGATGTTTCTTTACTAGTAAGTAGATCCACCAATTTAACCCCGTCTTGAGCACTTAACTCATCTATCATCTCCGGCATTTTATCATAATTCTTGGGCTCAATACTTAAAAAATAAGTTCGTTCTTTACCAGCTTTTGATTTGATCTGTAAAATATTATATCTGTGTAAAAACTTGGGGAATATATTTTCAATATGTTTAAAATTAAAGTTATTATCAGTAACACACGTTAGTATAAAACCTCCTTTCACTCTTGAGCCAAAATTAGATTTTGCTAAGAGAAGAATAACAACACTTATGAAAACCAGACTTGCGGCCGAAAGAGAATAATTTGATGTGCCAACTGCCAGACCGATGACTATACTAAAAATTAAATAAGCAGCATCTTTAGTATCTTTGATTATGGTTCTAAATCTAACCAACGTAAAAATCCCCAGAATTCCTAAGGCTCTGATTAAGTTATCATTCAATATCATCATTATCACGGCTGATAAGACTCCTATGATAATTAAGGATTCTACAAAAGACCTCGAGTATGAGACTCCTCTGTGAGTCCTCTGATAAACCCACCCAATTACTATACAAAATGTAAAAGAAATAAAGAGATTTATTAGAATAATAATTATACTCAGTTCGGTTAAGGCAAATTGTGTTGAATTTATAAAATCCATGGTCTATTGAAGAGGTTTTTTGTGTCTAAAAACTGACTCTAATGATAATCCGTATTTAGAAAAAGTATCACGTTTCAAGTCAAATTCTCGTACTAATCTAGCAAACCAAAATGGCAAAGTCAAATTAAATTTCACTTCCATAACAACACATCTGGCAACCGGAAACATACAGCTATCATATCGAAAATAGTCCCATTTACTCGCCTCTAAATTAGAGTCGAAGGTTATCCTCAGACCACTTAGATCGTCGACGTATGCCTCTCGTTCATAACGAACCACAAGATTTGGCGTATAAGAGAAACGAATATAATCCCACAAAATCCTATCCTTTTCAACTTTATCTGAATCCATGAAATACACTGACGACAACCCAGTGTCGGAATATAGAAAATCGTTAATTTTATCCCCCGGGATTAGTGCTCTAATTTTATGATTTTTTTGCTCATATTTATTTTTAACTTCAAGCCAACCATAAGGCGCTGAAACAAAATCTTTCTCATAGACTCGAAATCTAATTTTTCTTCTTTTTAAAAATCCTCCGATTTTATCATAGTAATCACAAAAATCGTAAGTATCATAATATAAACTCGTAACATTGTATTTACTTGGATTGTCTGGTCTCATACCAAACTTAGTCAGAGTTTGTCGGGCGATATCCATAATTTCTCTATCATCAATAGGGATGGGATATTTTAATTCAAATCGATAACTTTTTTCCATTTTTTATTTTATTGGTTTAACAGAGCACCTAAATTAGGTTCTGAACTATTAATATTAGTACCACCTGAGTAGCCGCCCATAACCGTGCTATTCTCTATCTCTATTCGAGACAGTTCATCTTTATCTATTTCTAGATTGTTATCCCATATAATAGAGTTTTTAACAACTGCAGACCCTCCCTCTATAAATTCAGGTTTTTTATTATAAAGACTGATGCCCGAATTTCTGTTGTTCACTATCGTAGTATTGTCTATACTTACATCGGATTTATCTTTAACAGCAATACCTATATTGCATCCAGTCAGAAAATTTCCGTAAATTTCTACAGACTTTGAGTGTTCGCCTATACTTAGACACTTATCCGCAAAATTTCTGATAGTATTGTTTCCTATCTTGACATTGCGACTCCCGGATAAATCTATAGCATCACCACCCACTCCCCCAATATCCCCCCGATTAACAAAAAGGTTGTTTTCTATAACAGCATTATCTGAAAAATCTATATCAACACCATCAGCATAATTATTTATAAAAGTGCAACTTCTTATAGAAACTAAGGATAAGATGGCATGAAAGGAATCGTCTGATTGGCTGTTTGAAAAAACAGAATATCGAACATCTGTTGTTGAATTATGAACAGAAAATTGTGAAAGAAAATCAACACCATTTATAACATCTGATGATCCCCCACTTACCCAGATATTACTGAATATATTTTTATCAGCACCCGTGTTAATAACGCCGAAAACGCCCCAAGCCCTAGAAGGATACGCCCCTTCTATTATTATTGGAGCGTCTGCCTCTCCCACCGCTCTGACTGGGCTATAAGAAATTAGTGATATATCTGGAAAGAAAAACAATTTAGCCCCAGGTTCTATAATCAGTCTTAGATTTTGAGGGACAACAACTGTTTTGCTAAATATGTGATTATTGGCTTTTAATACAACTGTTCTATTATTCAATTTTTTAAATTGATGATGTTTATTTAGAAACTGATCAATGCTATAAAAAATATCATTAAAATATTTGAAGCTGGTCTGGCTCAAATCCTCCCTTCTAAATTCTGAACCTACTAAAGATTTTGCAAATAGCCAGCTATCCAGTGCCAGTAATTCTTTTGCTTCATGAAAATTTTCTATCAATAAATCACGAGTCTGAACAATAGCTACATCAAAACTGGAACTTGTATCCAGTTTATGAAAATCCTTATAAAATTCTACATTGGTTTTTTCTGTTAAATTATCATAATACTCCAGGTCGTCTTTGAGATTATCTTCATTTAGTACATAATCAGCCAAAACTTTTTTGAAATCCTCGAAAAACTTTTTATTCTTCAAAATACGGTTAACTATTAAGAAAGACTGTTCATAAATCGGCCCCAAATCCCTCTGTCCCAAATCCCATGGGATATACTCAAATTTACCTGTTTCTTTTCTAAACAATAGTACTGAATTTTGAGAATCGGCTTGGTGGTCTGATTGGGCTAAAATAGTTAGAACTTGCCATCTATATAATTTATCTAAATCAATTATTCCTCCAATTTTTTTATAAAATTCATCATCACTAGTATTAGCAACTAAATCTCTTAAAACTACTAATTCTTCAAAATAAGCGTACTCATTTTTTGCTGTAGAACTTTTGAAATCATAAATCTGATCACTTACTACATTGTCTCTCTCCGAAAAAACATTATTTGTATCTATCGTATTATTTCTAGCTAACCACTCTTTCGTCCACGGCTCCGAAGCCAAATAAACTCCAAAGTTTCTTTTGTTTATATTTAAATTAACGAAATTAAATTCTGCCGCTAACAATCCCAACTTTTTAGCACGGTAGCTGTTAATCATTTCGCCATAATAATGCCTATCCCTAGGAATAAATAAATTCAAAGCACTCATTCCTTTAAAGAAATTGTCTTTCGGAAATTTAATCCTAAAAGCCATTTTCTCGGCACTCCAATTCTCGCGAGCAAGTCCACGCAACCTCACGTCTACTTCCGATTTAAAAGCACTTTCTGTATCTTTAAAGAATGCGCTAACGTATTGTTTATATTCCGCACTTCTTAAGCCATAATGCAAGTTTGATTCTATCGGTATACTTGCATAGAGCTTCTCTCGTTCTTCGCCTCCTAAAATCATATGATATGTAGGGAGATTCGATTTTTTGAAAATATTCAGAACATATTTCAAATCATCGATTTTTTTCAGTGATTGATAAACATGATTAAAGTGACGAGAGATAGGCCTGCGAACTATAAATCTATCTGAAGAAGAAAAAACTATAAACTTATAGATGAACATCGCTAAAGAAATTAAAATTATTACACTAAAAAGAACTAATTTATTAGTGTTGTCGATCTTTTTAAGCCTATTTCTAATTACAGAAAAAATATGCACTTTAAACTTATAGCATTTAATGCCGTAATGGTTAACTATAACTGCTAAATAGCTTCATCCTATTCATCAATTTTTTGACTAAGATACCAGACTGAAGCTCGCTATCTGACACAACTAACGACCATTTTCAGTAATATTATCATGGTTAATTACTCATAGCAAATTCCAAAAATGGCTTCTTTTTGTGTCTAGAAATTGCCCAATTAATTCCAAAAAAAACCCTTCTCTTAGGAAGAAGGGATACTTTTAGGAGTCATTGAACGAATTCTAGAAACTCTATGAGGTTTATTAATAAACTCCCATCCTTTAGTTATGATAAACTCTAGAACCCAGGGTTCGATTAGAGTTTTCATTGATGGTCGCGTCCAATCTAGATCAGCTAGATCAAGACCAGGCAATAACAAGTTTTTCTGTATGGCAAGCTGGTATAGTTTTGTGCCTGGGTAGGGAGTAGCGATGGTCAGATTTATATAGTCCAATCCGGCATCGATATGCTTCTTCGCGCAAACCAGTGTTTGCATCATCTCCTCATAGGTTTCATCCGGATAGCCAATAAGATAACAGCCCGCTATCTCAATCCCCAATGCCTTGACTTTCTTGATCAGGACACTAATATCATGCTTGGCCAGATTAATTTTCTTAGAAACATACTTGTCAATAATACGCTGCGACCCTGATTCAACAGGAAACATTAATCTACGAAAACCAGCTTCAGCCATTGTTTCCAGTAGGCTGTCGTCGACTTCCATCCGTCCATTTTTATTTCTGAATAACTGGAATAGATTTATCCCATTCACATCATTAAGTTCGAGATTGAGTTTAATAAGCTCTCGGAAAATATCCAGTGCACGTTCTTTGTTGGTTAACAGCGAATCATCTTCGAAGAAGATGTGTTTCACTCCAAGTTCTTTTAAAAGTCTCATTTCTTTAGCTACACGTTCTGTTGATTTTCGTCTGAATTTTTTTAAATTTCCAGAGATAGATCCTTCGTATTCTGCCGAGTTATGACAAAAAATACAGGATAAAGGGCATCCCCGAGACGTCATCGCTTGTGCATAAGCAAATGATTTACCTGGAGAAAAGACGCTCCCCTGAGGACGAGCAATCTTCCAGTAGAGATCAAGTGGTGACATATCCCATGCAGGGATTGGTAGTTTGTCTAGGTCTTCCTCAATATATTTTGGGGGGTTAATCTGGATTTTACCTTCGCGCCGAAAAGCAATTCCAGATATGGCAGAAAAGTCATAACTACCTTTGCGTAAAACTTCGCCAATTTCCAGTATAGTTTTCTCTGCTTCTGAAAGACAAATAAGATGGGCACCCGCATTGAAGAATCTAGCTAGTTGTGAGCGTGCATTAATTCCACCAAGTATAATCAACTTCTCCGGATAAGCCTCCGAAATTAAGCTAACTACTTCTTCAACCATTTTGGTTTGAGCAGTAAAAATTGAGCTGACACCGATAACATCGTATTCGGCCGCTTCCTGAATAATTGCTTCTGGCGCCATCCCCACCCTGACCATATTGTCGGAAATGGTAGTTTGCCGAAAAAAACATTGCTCGAGAGAATGTCTTTCGTTCCCTACGCAACTATCCAAAATTTTTACATTAAATCTACCATCTCGAAGAGCTCCAGCAAGATAAAGGAGGCCTAAGGAGCCTTCTGGTTTTACTACACCAAGACGCAGATCGAAACTTTGAGGTGAATATATTAACAGAAATTTGGGATCTTTAGTATTCTTTCCTAGATTCATGTACTACTCCTTCTTTAGTTTTTAACTAACTGTTCGCTATGATAGCAACACTTCACCAAAAGAGCAATTCTTAGAAGGGCAATACTATTTGAGTTTATTAACTCTTCATTTTTAGCCTTGTAATCTATATCACAACAATCTTTTTATTTTGGAGATTATCATGTTAGAGTTTATAAATACATAGTAATTTTTTAATAAGATATGAAAAAAATAATAAAAAAACTAGTTAAGTATTTGGGATATGAAATAATCAAGTCTCGCCAACCCCAGATTAACTTACCAGCTCTTCTCTCTTTGTTTTTTTATAAAACACCGCGAGATTTCTTTTTTGTCCAGATAGGGGCAAATGATGGCAAGAATAACGATCCGATATATGATTTTGTGTCAAAGTACAAATTGTCGGGATTACTAGTTGAACCACAAAAAAATGCATTCAAAAGTTTGTGTAAAAATTATGGTGATAATAATAATTTGATTTATGAGAATGCCGCTATTTCCTATAAAGACGAATATCAATCAATGTATATAATTAAGGAAGCATTCCAAGATACTTATGGAGAGCTTACTACAACGGCAAACCCAAGCGGTCCATCTTCTTTTGACAAGGACCATGTCAGGAAATGGATAAGAAGAGGAGGGGCGATGACAGAATTTTTCAAAGACAAACAGGTTGATGACTACATTGAAGAAATACAAGTTAAAACTATTACTTTTGACACATTAATGCGCAAGCACAATATTAAGAGCATTGATCTTCTACAGATAGACGCAGAGGGTTTTGATTTTGAGATTATTAAAATGATAGATTTTGATAAATACCCGCCGAAGTTGATTAATTATGAGAGTGCACATTTAAGAGCAAAGAACAGTAGAATTGAGTGTGAGTCTTTTTTACAGAACAAGGGATATCTACTGCTTAGGAATAATGAAGATACTTGTGCGGTAAGGATTATCGATCACAATGACAGATAAGCATCCATTTGGCAAAAAATTAAATGATTGTTAGTTAATAAAAAAGGCCTCCTCGGAGGCCTTTTTAAGTTAATTCATTTTCATAATGTACATACCACTTGAAAAGACGAGTTAATCCATCACTTAGCGATACTTTATTGGTATGCCCCAATTCCTTAATCCTTTCTATCGAAGGGATTACTCTAGTAGGAGTAGCGATCGAATGAGGTATTTTTTTAGCTGAGATAAGTGTAGTATTACTACGACTTCCTGTTACCCTGGTTACTAATTCTGCCAAATTACTTATATTAATCTCTTCTTCAGAACCAACATTATACGCCTGACCTGAATTTCCCAAAAGCAACACTCTCCACATCGCTTCAATAGAATCTGATATATATGAGAAAGTTCTCGATGCTCCATTATCAATAATTTCTATGTTTTCATCACTAATAGCTCGTCTCATAAATTCTGATATAACACGACCATCGTCAATAAATAACCGTGGCCCGTAAGTGTGAAAAGGACGAACAATTATTGTATTTATCTTATGAACTTTGTGATAAAGAGAACATAGTGTTTCGGCAAATCTTTTGGATTCTTGATAGGCAGATCTAGGACCAATCGGATCAACGTAGCCGGCATATGTTTCTGGGATAGGCGATATATTTATATCACCATATATTTCTCCAGAACTCAAAAATAGAAATTTAGACACCTTCTCCCTAATACAATATTCGAGCAATGTTTTTGTCCCTAAGACATTTGCGTCAGCTGTTTCGATTAATTGGTTGAGATAATCTTTTGGTGAAGCCTTTGAGGCCCCGTGGATTATAATGTCAATTTTTTTAGGTAGAGATGCGGTGACGACATCGCCAACTATACATGTTATTCCTGGATCTTCAAGACAGTGGCTAAGTCGACTTTTCTTTGTAATTTCATGATGAGTAAGAAGTACAATTTTTACTGGATTATTCTTGAGTAGAATATCATTCAGAACAATTAGAGTGTCTACGAAATAAGAAGGGATAAACCCATTAGCTCCAGTTATTAAAACTGTCTTTCCAGATAATTTAAAGACCTCTGACTTCAATGAAGCTATAATTGATACAATATCCTCCCATACGAGACCGATCATATTTTCTCCTTTTTGTTTCAGTTTTCAATTAACTGCCCACCATAATAGCAATATCTTGTCAAAAAAGCAATTCCTAAAGGAGTGTCTGTAATTTGTCTATTAATTTTTTAGCCAAGAGGTTAGATTCGAGTTCGCTTTGATATAATCTGTAGCCGTTTTCAGCTATCTCTTCCGCAATAGAATAATTATTCTTCGCCCATAATATTTTGTCGGCCAACGACTGGGCATCGGCAGGGTTGCAGACCAGACACGTCTTATCCGATGTTAACAACTCGAGTATACCGCTGTTGGAAGCAGTTAAATACGGCAACTTCATGGCCAAGCTCTCAAATGTCTTATGGGGTATAGTTCTGGTGAGACGATTATGGTCGGAAAGCTGTCCTAGTGAAAGATGACATCCCTGCATAATTCTTCGCAGCTGCTTGTGCGGTAGAAAATCAGTTATTAGTTTTAGATTTGAGGGCTTTAATTCGTCGATAAGTTTTTTGGTTTTATTTAAAAGCATACCACCACCTATTACGATAAAATTAACATCTTTATTTTCCAAAATCTTAGCTGCCCTTATCACATACTCTACGCCAGCTTCCGGCAAAAAGGCACCTCTAAACAGTATGGTAAATTTCGACGCTTTAGTAATCGCTGGTTCATAAAAAAAGAGTTCTCCGTCAACACCAGTCCAGGATCGAAAGAGTCGTTCTTTGGGAATAAAATAAAAATTATTAACAAAGTCTATTTGGTGGTTGGTTTCTAACATTATTAAATCAGAAGAAAAGAAAGCAAGAAAATCGATTAGCCAGTAATATGCTCTCTTGGGCGACCAGCGCCCAGCCAACTTCCGTGAAATTATTAATCTCTCATAAACTGGCAGTATGGCAAAATAAGCAATCTTTTTTCGGGAAATAACACGAAAGAGAATAGCCAAGATTGGACTATCATAACCAATCATCACTATGTCAATATCTTTTCGGTGTTGTCGATAATATTTCCACGCCTTAAAAAAAGCTTCTGCTTTAGCAGGGATAAAGAAAGGGTCGACCGCAACACCATGAGTTCGTAAGACTTTAATATAAAACTTATTTACTGAACGATCTAATTTTGAATTACTGACATAAAAAATTCTCATATATTTTGGCAATCAAATACATAGGATTTAACCTTTTTGTCCGCAAACTCATTTATAATCGGGCATCGTTCTAGAAGTTTCCAATATCTACCGCCCCTATCAATTCCCGGGAAATCAATAATCATATAATGCCCCCGATATACTAACATTCTTTCAGTATAGTCACGAGATGGAGCCGTGTAGAATCTTGCAGAATATTTATTTGCAAGTCTTAATTCGTAAGCGCCTATATCATAGTAAGTGATAATTTCTTTAATTTCTTCATTCTTCACTACATAATCAATCGTTTCTTCCGCTATATCCGCGGGACTTCCATAAAGACCGCCTCGTAAGTATTCATTAATGAATAACACATTATACCCTAGACCCCATACTACAAAGATGATTGCAAATAACACTCGCCACCTCTTTATATACAAAATTCCAAGAAAAGATGTAATACTAACAATCCAACTCCATAATATAAATTGGGCAGAGAAATAAAAACCCGCCGGACCTGATCCCCCACTAAAAGGAATGAGAAAATTAAAGTTAAGAGCTTTAACATAATTAACATACTCTGCCTTAGGGTTAAGTGGCAGCACATCACTATGTACAGACAAGATCATAAAAGAGAATATAATAAATGCGGCAACTGCTAATATTATGGTTAATATATCTTTGCGTAATTTAAAATCTTCAAAAAGTCCATAGATAACACTCCCCGAGATTAACACCGAAGGAACAATTAGAAACATGAAATACCTCTCAACAGTAAGCGTTGTGAAGTCAAACAAAACAAGATAGAAAAGTAAATTCAACCCTAAGTATATAAACCAGAGCCTATATTTTGATAGGATCTCTTTCTTAAACAGACCATATACGGTAGATAGTGCTAATAGTGGAGATAACCAAACAAATGATTTGAATATTTTGAATAATAAATCAAAATAAGCCCTGGAAGCAAAATTCAAACTTCGAAAATGACTAGCATAATCAACTATTAACTGTAGCTTGGTAGCATAAAAGTAATAGAAAAAACCCGTTGTAAAAATAAGAGTTGCTAAATAAGGTAACAGGATTCGAGCAGTCTTCTTTAAATTTATTTTCTTTAGATAAATTAATTCTATAGAGTAATCAACCAAAAGCGCTCCTATAAAAAGTAGATAGCTAATTTTAGTCAAAAAACCTCCAATAATAGCTATCCCAAAAATTGTTGCCCAAAAGAATATACTCTTCTTTTCCTTTAAGTGTACGTAGGCGTAGTAACCAAGTAAAATGAAAAAGGGTAAAATTGCTCCATCAATATCGATTTGCAAAGATGCAATCAAGCTATAGATTCCTATACTAGCAAGAAAGATAGAAATCAAACCCACCCCTCTATTTTGAGTGAGTTTTTTATTAATAAAATAAAGTAAAATTAAATTCAGAAAGCTGAAGAATATAGGGGTTATCCTCAAATTATTAAAACCAAATAAATATCCGGCCGCCTTAAGTGCGTATTCTGTAATAGGTGGATGAGGACTAGAAGATGGATTAAAAGATGGATTATCTATCGTCACCGGATTAGCTATTGTCGCCCAGCGATATTCATCTTGATGATAAAGCTGCCCCACACCCCAGAATCTCAAAAGAAAGAATAAGATCCCAACAAGAGCTAGAACTGAAATAAACAATTTATTTTTCTTGAAAGATAGTTTATTCATTTTTTTGCACTACGATTAAAATTGAAGTTCCGAATGGAAAATTTATATAATTTAATACCCTGGATTCAAGATTGAAAATTTGATACAAAACACGGTTCATTAATCTATTATTTATATCAAAATCTGATTCTCTACTTTTAAATTTAAACAACCTACTTATTAATCTTAGTCCGGCAATAGGAGGAAATAGAAAGGTATTAAAATAAGTTTTCCTAACAATATTCAATCCACTATTGTTCTTGATTAGATTAGTTAATTGCCCAATGTTGTACCGTCTAAAATGATGCGAAACATCATCCTGCACTCCCCAAAGCCACTGATAAGCTGGGACAGTTAATATCGCCATACCCCCGGGTTTCAGAACCTCCTCTAGCCTCCTAATTGCCTCGTAATCATCCTTTATGTGCTCAATAACATCTAAGACCAAGGCGAGGTCAAAACTGCCTTCTAGGAGGCCTATTTCAGGCCCATGAGCAACCTGAAGATTCTTGATCCCCCTTCCCCTACCAAACTCAATAGCCTCTGCCGAAACATCCTGCCCCGAGGCATTATAGCGTAGATTTTGGAGACATCTCACTAAGTATCCGGATCCGCAGCCAAAATCAAAAATTTTGGCCTGCTCTGGTAGTCTATGCTCATTAATCAAGGAAAAAACAATATTTCGTCGTACTCTAAACCACCAGTGTTTGTCTTCCATTTCAAAATAACTTTTGTAAAAATTAGGATCCATTATTTATGGGATGCCCTTATGCCGTACGGAGTATCGCTCAGTTGCTCACTATCAACATTTCGAAATTCTTTAACAATATATACAGGTCTTCCTTTGATCTCATTAAACATTCTATAGAGATATTCACCAATAATTCCAAGTACTATGAGCTGAGCGCTTCCGATAAAAAGGATAAGCAAAACCAAAGTTGTCCAACCTTCTATTGATGGATTTGGATTAATAAAGTGATTAATCACCACAAAACTACCATATCCAACACTAGCGATGAACGTTAATATTCCCAACCAGAAAGATAGACGAAGCGGAAACGCAGAGAAGGATGTTACTCCGCTCATAATTAGCCCGGCTAATTTTCTAAAAGTATATTTAGGAATTCCGCGTTCTCGTGCTCCGGCAACATAAGGAACGTATTTTTTACGAAAACCGACCCATTGAATCATACCCCTTAAAAATCTTTCTTTTTCTGGTAGCCGTTTTAATATTGATATCACCGAACGACTATATAAACCAAAATCTGTCACATTAGTTTTAAATTTAAGATTCGTTATTTTTCTAAGAAGCCAGTATATAAAACGACCGGTTTTTTCTCTGGTTCTCGTAAATTGTTTGTTGGCAGTTCTCTCGCCCAAAACAATGTCATAACCTTGATTGGCGTACTCTAAAAACGTTGGAATCAACGAAGGAGGATATTGTAAATCACCATCTAATATCGCCACCATTTCTCCTTGGGCTATATCGATTCCGGCGTTGAAGGCAGCTTGCTGCCCAAAATTACGAGAAAGCCTCACCACCTTAATCCTGTGATCTACCCTTGATGCGTCTTCTAGTAGCCCAAAAGTTGCGTCTGAAGAACCATCATCTACAAAGATAATCTCGTAATCATTACTCATCCCCCTACAGACGGAATTGAGCTCATTTAGTAGTAGTGGGAATACTTCTTCTTCATTAAAAAGAGGGATTACGATTGACAGTTTTGTATTTATATTACTAGACATGTGATACTGGAGATGGTACTATAAAAATCGCCTTTTGTATAGGTTTTTAGCCCACTATGAATAATAAACCATTTTCAAAAAAAGAATTTAAGAATATCTATTCTAGAGTCCCTCGTCTATGTGTAGAATTAGCAATCCAAACACCCAAAGGAATTGTATTGGCATTAAGGTCACTACCTTCCTGGAATAATTTATGGCACATGCCTGGCGGCACTGTTTTATATAAAGAAAAGATTAGCAATGCCGCAAAACGCATAGCAAAGGATGAATTGGGAATTAAAATCGAAATTAAAAAACTATTATCCTACATAGAATATCCCAAAGAAGAAAAAGAGCGTGGTTTTGGCTATTCGGTTAGTTTGGTATTTCTATGCCACACCAAAAGTAAAACTATGAGACCAGATGGCGACTCCTCCGAAATTAAAATATTTAACAAGATACCTAAAAATATTGTTGCGGAACATAGAAAATTTCTTAAATCCGAGAAGCTCTTAAAATAATTTTCTATTAAACATCCAATATTTTTCTTACTCTATCCACCCCATATGCATATAGCTCATATCGCCTGGGGCTTGTGAAATGTTTATAGATTGTTTTTTCTGTGATTCGTCCCTTTATAATATATTTCTCATTCGACAAATATGTGAAGTTGAGCTGAGCCAGTACACATGCCCAGCCAGCCATTTCAATAAAGTAATCTGTAATAGGCCTCTTGGTGTGTTCCAGAAACTCAACTATCTGATCAACACTCAATTTTTCTCTATTAAATAGTAGATATCCTCCGTTCAACATATGTACATTCTTTTCATTAAGTTTATATTTTTTGGTGTAATAATCATCCATCATCAAATCGAACCAACCACCGCGCGATGCCATAGCATCATAGTTAGTTCTTCCCAAAACAAAATCCATTATTTCAATTGGCGGTTTGTAATAAATTATGTCTATATCACTCATGAGCATCTTTTTAGCTTTGCCGAGAATGATAGAGTCCGTCATCTTGTCGAAGAAAAAATGATGATCCTTCCGTCTTGCTTCTTTAACAATATTCGGGATATTAGGCATCTCCATTAACTGCTTGATTGTTTCGTCACGAAACATTATTTTGGTATGCGGAAACTTGCTTAATATTAGTTTCTCCGCAGCTTTATCTAGCGTCCCGTCGTCATGAACAATAATAGTAGGCCTTAATTTAGACATCGCAATAAAAGAGTGTAACATCCAATATAACATCCAGAGACCTTCTTTGTTGCAAATAGTGTGCAGTTCAAAGTCAGGATCAGCTACATATTCACACCTTGGCATATATTTTATAAGATAGTTACCAAGAAATCTATTCTTGAAATATGGCCACCAATAACGTGGACCATAGCCTTCCTGTAAAAGCCGACGTATCAAAAATACGTCCCGCTTTACTCTATAAAAAATTTTCTTTAGAAATTTCATTATAAAAATAGGCCCCCGGAATCATATACATAATCCCCCGGCGACCCAATACATACTTTAAATTTGATTTATATACTCTTGAACAATCTGTCTTACATATTCTAAATGTTCCTCACGCATTCCATGATGACAGCCAATAAGCATGCTCTGTTCTAGAATCTTATCCGAGTTAGTTAATTCTCCCACAACACGATGGGGAATATTACGATAAGGTGGGTGTTTTAAAATATTTCCGGCGAAAAGAACTCTTGTTTGAATTTTTCTACCTTCCAGATACTTCATAAAATCTGTTCGATTAATTGGGGAGGAATCTTGAATAGTAATAGGAAATGCTAACCAATGAACATCACTATCTGTTACTGCTTGTCGTGGCAGTATAAAATGTTCCGGAAAGCTTCCGAAAAATTCACACATAACTTGAAAGTTTCTTTTGCGAATTTCACAAAATTCTTTTAGACGAGATAACTGGATAAGACCAAATGCCGCCTGGATGTCTGTTGCCTTGAAGTTAAGCCCCAACTCGTAGAAAACAAACTTACGATCATATTGGACATTATCTAAAAAGAAGTTGAACCGAATATCAGGATGTTCATCATAAAATTCTACTGATGATCTACCCCAATCCCTTAGAGCCTGGGCTAGCTGGGCACAACGTGAGTCCTGAAGCATTATCATTCCTCCACCACCCATAGCTGTAATGATATGGGAAGCATAAAAACTGGTCGTGCTTATATCAGCATACTTTCCGGTTGGCTCCCCTCTTATCGTACCCCCTATTGTGTCACAACTATCTTCAATAAACACTAATCCATATTTATCAGCAATCTGCCGCAATCTCTTTGTATCATTTAGATTCCCAACTAAATGAGGAATCATTAACGCAACAGTCTTTGACGTAATCGCATTTTCTATCAAAGCCAAATCTACATTATATGTATCCAATTCAACATCAATAAAGACAGGGGTCAGTCTCGATTCTAGTAGAGGATTAACGGTGGTAGCAAATGTACAAGCCGGAGTAATAACTTCTCCTCCGCGAGGAAAACGAAAAACTCTTGTGGCGATCCAATTTGCTGAAGAGCCAGAGTTAACAAATAAGCCAAAATTCTGGTCAAACATCTCAGCAACTTTTTCCTCGAATTCACGAGTGTATTTACCAACACCTAGCCAGTCGTTGTTTAAAGATTCTACAACCTTTGAAATTTCTCTTTTCCCATAAATTGCACGGTTATAATAGACCCAATCTTCGCCTGGAACGAAAGGATGATTTTCCAATTTCCTTCTCCTTTTTTATAAGAACTAGCGAAAAATTATCACATTAGATAAAGTCTGGCAAGATTGACAAAGTACCATTACTTTGCTATACAAAAAAGGTCGTTCGCTCTTTAAAAAGCCGAGAGGAGGCACATATGAAAATAAAACTGACGGATTATGTAGCTCAATATTTAGTCGAGCAAAAGATAAAGAATGTATTTCTCATTACCGGCGGAGCTTGTGCTCATATCGTAGATTCTCTGGGAAGAAATAAAGATATCTCATATATCTGCATGCAACACGAACAGGCCGCAGCCATGGCTGCTGATGCTTATTCTCGAGTAACCAAAAATATTGGAGTTGCTGTAGCAACATCCGGTCCTGGTGCAACAAATCTCATTACCGGAGTTTGTTGTTCATATTTCGATTCTATCCCGACCTTGATGATAACTGGCCAAGTAAATATGTGGGAAACCAAAGGTAAAAGAAAGGTTCGTCAATTAGGGTTCCAAGAGACAGATATTATTGATATTGTTCGCCCGATAACAAAATTTGCTGCCATGATAGACGATCCAAAGAAAGTAAAATACTATTTGGGGAAAGCAATCTACATGGCCAAGACGGGACGTCCAGGCCCTGTTTGGCTGGATATACCCATGAATGTTCAACATGCAGAAATTGAATCGGAAGACCTTGAGGAATTTTATCCTGAAATAGAATTGGAAAAATTACCAGCTATACCTAGTGAGACCATCCAAGAAGTTATTAGTAAGATTAGAGCATCTAAAAGACCCGTGATAATAGCTGGATTCGGAATAAGACTAGGTCACGCTGAGAATGAACTCGCCGAGTTATTGAGAACTCTAAAAATCCCCATTCTTACGACGTGGAGTGGTATCGACATGCTCCCCCACGATCATCCATTACATATCGGACAATTCGGTGTTTATGGAAACCGAGCGGGTAATTTCACGGTTCAAAATTCTGATCTCCTTTTGAGTCTAGGTTCACGTCTCGACACACGACAAACCGGTGGACAGCCAAGTACATTCGCCCGAGAGGCAACAAAAATTGTTGTCGATATAGATGAGGGAGAGTTGAATAAAGAATGGGTAGTAGCAGATATTCCGATTAATGCTGATGTAAAGCACTTCTTGGGAGATCTTAATTCTGCAATAAAAGAAGTTGAGTTTCCGGATTATTCGAATTGGAATTCAATCTGTTTGGGGTGGAAAGACCAATATCCTTTAGTTCTCCCGGACTATTACGCTCAGGAAGGTTCAGTTAATCCGTATGTATTGATCCGAACTCTTTCAGAGAAGCTACCTCCTCAATCGATAATTATCCCAGACCAGGGAGGCAACTTAACTTGGACCATACAAAGCTTCAGGGTTAAAGAAGGACACCAGTTGTTTTCAGCATTTGGATGCTCTCCCATGGGATATGCTCTCCCAGCTGCAATTGGAGCCGCATTTGCTAATCCACATGCAAACATAATTTGCATAGATGGGGATGGTGGATTCCAGATAAATATCCAAGATTTGCAGACAATAAGAAATTACAACTTACCAATCAAGATATTTATCCTCAACAACAATTGTTATGGGATTATCAAGCAGTTCCAAGAAGTTTATTTCGGTGCTCGATATGAAGCCACGGTTCGAGAGACAGGATATAGCGCTCCTAATTTTATCAAGATTGCCCATGCCTATGGAATCAATTCAATCACAATCAGGGATCACAGTGAAATCGATAAAAAACTCGACGAGATTATAGCGACAGACGGACCCATTCTTTGTGACGTCAAGTTGGACGAAAACCAAAAGCTGATTCCCAAACTTGTGGCCGTTAAGACTGAGAATGGCTATATTAGTAAACCTATTGAGGATATGATACCTCTTCTACCAAGAGAAGAATTTGAGGCTAATATGATTGTAAAGCCTATTGAAGAAAAAAAGAGGGAGAAAAAGTCTTCAGAGATTAACTAATTAGTATTTAATAATTTAGCAAAAAAAAAGAGGCCGCACATTGCGGCCTTATTTATTTCCAATATTTGGATTTTTTTACATCTTCGAGTTGTTCTTCTATAATTGGATAACAAATTCTTCGCCCGGAAATTCTCCTGCTCTTACATCACGAATATAGCAACTTACAGCCATCTCGGCCAGTACTGGTAAACCGTCCTTGCGATCGATAACCGATATATTACCTCCTTGTTTTGTAAAATAACAACCCTGAAAGTTTACGAAGCTTCCGCACTTATGTCAAACATCGTTAAAATACAAATCAATAGATGAAAATTAAGATTGACTCGATAACTATAATATGTTTAAATTCTATTAGTTTTTTAAGACGTTGGAGGAGAAATGCCTGAGAATAAATTACGGATCCTACATGGAAAAGACCGCGATCTTTTGAATCTGACAGGGGAGAAGAAATATCGTATTCAAGTTTTACTTGATACAAATGTACTAACTAATCCCGGTGGAGATAATGAGATAACAACAAATGAAAGTACGACCATTTTCTTTTATGAATTAACTTCCAACAAAAGCCCCTCAGAAATTATTCCTGAAGTTAAGGCTTTGTTAACGGGATTTGAGATAGCGGCTGTAAGATTTAATGTGAGAGAAAAGAAAACCTTGTCTCCGAAGGTTATCACACTCAAAAAAGTTTCTGGTGAGGTAGAGTTATCGATTCACACCCGGAATAAGGGAAATTGGTATTTCCAAGGAGTTCTATTAATCCCCTATGAAGGAATGTACAATAAAATAAGAGCGAACCCAAGTAAATGGCGTTGTTGGACAAATATAGAATCTGAATAATCACGCGGCACACAAGGTGCCGTTTTTTATTTCTTTTGACACCGATTTATTTTACTGTTTTAATGATTATAGTTTTTTAACAAAAGGGGAGAACAAATGAAAATATGTCTTGTAATACCTCCTTCCGTCTTTCTTCTCGACGAGAGGGTATTTATGACCTTGGGAATATTAAAAGTTGCTGCCGTACTAGAGGAAACAGGAATACAGGTTGATTTAATGGATTTATCGGGAATTTTGAACTATGAAAAGGTGGTCAAAGATTATTGCAGCAATAACGAAATGATGGTTTTTGGTATTACAGCAACGACACCGCAGTTGCCGGCTACGATGAATATTCTGAAGGCTATAAAAAATCGAAGGCCTCTTGCAAAAGTAATTTTAGGAGGACCTCATATAACCTTAACTAATGCGGCAAGAAAAAGAGAGCAAGAAACAAAAATCAACAACAGGGCCATAAAAGCTTTTGATCGACTAAGTAAAGACTTTGATATCCTAGTTGCCGGAGATGGTGAAGATGCTATTTTTGAAGCTATTAAAAAAGATTGTCCTAACTTAGTGGATGCCGACGATCCCAAATCAAATTTATTCCTCTCTAGTAATAGATTGACGTCGTTGCCGTTCCCGGCAAGACATTTAGTTGATGTAGATAGTTATAGATATGAAATTGATAAAGTCAGAGCACTGAGTATAATAGCTCAACTTGGTTGTCCGTTTGAATGTGGTTTCTGTGGTGGAAGAGCATCTCCTTTTCTAAGAAGGGTTCGGACACGAGACAGCCACAGTATTATTGCAGAAATGAGACACCTATACGAAACTTATGATGTAAGAGGATTCATGATGTATGATGATGAACTAAATGTAAATAGGAAGATGATCGAATTGATGAAATCAATAGCCAATCTCCAAAGAGATTTAAAAATAGATTTTCGATTGCGTGGATTCATAAAATCCGAATTATTCACCGAAGAGCAGGCCGAAGCGATGTATGCCGCAGGATTTCGATGGATTTTAGTTGGTTTTGAGTCGGGGTCCCCAAGGATGCTGAAAAACATGAACAAGAAGGTTACTAGAGAAGAAAATACCCGTTGTTTGGAAATTGCGAAAAAGCATGGCCTAAAAGTAAAGGCACTCATGTCTTTGGGGCATCCTGGAGAGTCAGAAGAAACCGTAGCAGAAACGGTGGATTGGCTGCTGAAGAATAAGCCCAACGACTTTGACATAACGATCATAACCACCTATCCCGGTACTTCGTATTATGACCTTGCCACTCCCTCAGAGGAACCAGACACCTGGGTATATATTTACAAAAAAACTGGAGACCGACTCTACAGTATAGAAATTGATTATCGGTTTACCTCAGATTACTACAAAGGTGATCCTGATGGAGGATATCAATCCTTTGTGTTTACCGATTATTTGACAAGGGAACAGCTCGTAGATTTGAGAAACGAGACAGAAGCCGAAGTACGAAAAGAATTAGGGATACCTTTTAATCCAACCTCCCCAGCAGTTAAATACGAGCATTCCATGGGACAATGCTTATTACCAAAATATATATTGAGATCAACCTCGGATATTAAATAAATCCGAGGTTTTTTATTACTAATTAATAAAGGGTAGAATTTTAGAAACTCTTTTGTCCCATGTATAATGCTGTACATCTTTAAACGCTTCTTCAGCTACTTGTAATCCCTTATCTTCCTCAGACAAAACATATTTAACTTTATCAGCAAGACTTTGGGGATTGTCTGCTTCGAACATAAAAGAATTTTTGCTATTTAAAACCTCTCTTAGCGACGGCAGATCAGATGCGATAATCGGTCTTTTTGATGCCATATATTCAAATAGCTTTAGCGGCGAAGTATATTTCCTGGATATTTCTTCTTTGCCAGAATTAGGTAAAACAAGAATATCCGCAGCTTTAAGATAAACGGGGATTTCTTTGTGTGGTTTTTCCCCTACGATTATTAAACTATCCCTATCTTTATATTTGTTTTTAAATTCCTTAACGTCATGTCTCATCCCCCCGACAAAAACAGAGATGCATTCTTGAGATATTTGTGGAGCTTTCGCTAAGACATGTCCCCCCTTCCAATCAAACAAATGCCCGGTGTACATTATAATTTTTTTGTCCAAGGGCAAACCAACTTTTTCTCTTGCTTCTTCTTTTGAAATATTTAAATCAAATTCTTCTACATCGACACCGTCAGGAGCAGTCAAAATAATATTTTCCCTAAATCCAAATTTTATAAAATCCTTTCTTAGATTTTCTGTAATGGTAACGATTTTAAGATTAGTCTTTTTAAATCTGTTATAAAATATTTTTCTAGCATCAGAAAATTTATGAGCCTCAAAAATGATCTTGTTGGGCTTCTTTAGAAACGAAAGCATAAAAACGACTAGTTCGTCTCTGGAATAAACGATATCAGCTTTAACGAACAAGGAGTAGGCAACTAGTGCAATTGAAGATAGAAATCCCTTAATGTGGACAGTTAATTTATCCATCTTGCCCCATAAATAGAAGTCTAGCGATGGTATTCTTTTTACCTTAAAAATTCTTTCGACAGAATAGTATCCAAAAAAATCATCCTTTATTGTGGGATTGGAGCGATAAGGGAAGACAAGATGAACCCTTATACTACTTCGTGCGAAGGCTTCACACGTTTTAGCAATCTGTATTCCATATGCTTTTTGGGTTGGCAATCTTAGATTAGCCAGATAAAGTAATTTCTTCATAATCCTAGAAATGAGAAAAGGTTAGCTTTAAATTTCTCGTACTGTAAATTAGAGGGATGAAATCCATATTGAACCATTGTATTTGTTATGACCGTATTATTTACGTCAAAAGCTTTGTTTAGATTTTCTATCCTGCTGTTAATCCCCTTGTTATTAATTCTGAAGCCCGGTTTTTTATTCAAAAATTTTCTAAACCAATCGCTATATGGTCCTGGCATCTGGCTATACACACCTAGTAAAACAAAAAAAGAATTAGGCACCACTACCTCGTATCTTTTTATGGTTTTGTTTATCAAAGGAATTTTTAAACTTTTATGACTGCTTCCGGCTAAAAATTTGTCCTTGTCCCAATCTTCCACTCCCCTAACAAGAAAAGATGGAGAGTTGAAAACTGGTTTGTTGAGTAAGTTTGTCGTGTCAAAATTATTTTTGATAAATTCGTCCAACTTTTTTGTAATTCGTTCCGATAGATTTGAAGCTTCGCCAATGAGATCAAGAATTAAGTTTTTCCTTTCTATATCTCCAAGCTTAAACCAATTATTTCTTAAGCGCTTGATGTTAATTGAGAATTCTTTATCTATTTCTGTTTGTAGGATTTCTTCAGCCATTTCTATCGTATATACAAAAGAATACAACCATAGCAATGCTTTACGCACATTAATGTCCCGTTTAAACTCCAAAGGTATAAGTAAAATTTTATTTATTAAAATATCAACCAGAAAACTGGTCTTTAATAATCTTAGATCTGTCGGAGAAAGAGTTTCTTTGGGATCTTTGGGATCTACTTGAGCACCATACAAGCATTCTAGTTCAAATTTGCTTGGAAAAATGTAGTGAATATATTTAAATAGATCTTCACTATATCTAATGTAATCATGTGTAAAGATATAAGCATTATCTTCTGACAGTAAAAATGGTTTTTTTGGATGAACCACTGGTCGGTGGTCATTATAAACAACCACCAAGTCTATGTCAGAAATTCCCCCCACCCAATTTCTGCCCATTAAAAATACAGACTTAACAGATTGGTTTTGTTTTAAGTCCGCTAATGTAAGATCTAGCGCACCTAGATAATCCTCTTTTGTGTATTGTTTTGGTAGATTATAAAAATTCATGTTCCTAATTTTTCACTGTCTCTAGTGAATCTTTAAATAATACGTAGGTGTCTTTTATCAATTCTTTTTGCTCTTCGGGGGTAATAAGTCCTGACTTTCTCCCCTTGACCAGTCGGGCATAAGAACGGAATATGAAATCGCTCAGCCCAGATGGAAAAATATTTAGTAGTGCCTGATAATATCGAAATAGATTTGGGGTTCCCCATTTTTCTCTAAGCTCTGACGCCCTATCAATAACACTAAAATCGAGGTTGGGGTATTCCTGTTTTACTCTCTCAAAAGAATCTTTTTTGTATACATAGATTCCTTTTGCCTGAAGGAGAAAGGAGGGCAAAAGAAATAGATGCGATAAATCAAGTTTAAATTCTGATATAGTGGATGAAGGATTTTTTTGCTTATTTTTAAAACGGTTAACAAGTTTCTGAAGCTTGTCTAATTTTCCCGCATCATTATCGTACGCCCTGATTCCCAATGTACTATCTCCTACTAACACCAATCCCTGTTCATAAGCGATGAGTGGTAGAAATGATTGCGGGTAATAATCTAGATCGAGAGTTGTTGTGATTTGAAAAAAATGATGAGCTAGAGGATCGGCAGCATAAAATAAGAAGTTGGTTTTATGTAAGCATTCTCGTATCATACACAGGTTGTTGCCGCTTTCGAATGCTTTGTCGTTTAAAATAAGCATTGAGTCTAGATCGCTCCACCCCTCTAGAAGGTCATGTGTAGCAAAGCTTCCGTGTATAAAGCATGTCTCGATAAAAGAACTAACGCTTTCTAGATTCTCTTTCATCTTATTTACTGCTTTGTATTTATAACTCAAATCTTTTACCTTTTCGTATTCAAAATTATCGATGGTAATCTTTTTATACTCAGCACCGTAATCAGCTTTGTTAATAAAATTACCGAGATCATGATAAAGAAGTGTGATCAACTCCGGAAGTTTATCCAACTTTCTCTCGTCAAAAAAAGATTGTATAGTTTTTTTAAGTTGTGGGTCAGCCGATCCGCCTCCGAAATCATCTCTAGAAAAGAAATATTTTCTTAGTTTGTCGTTAAAGGTGTCGTATATCAGCGTATTACTATTTAGATAGCCGGACAATATGCCATTAAACCAGATTTGCATTTGGTGTAGGTGATTCAATTTTTGAGTAGATTGTTCTTTGGTGTCCATAAATTAAATATTTTCTAGAAATTGTTCCATTTTTTCTGAGACGACTGCGTGACTATATTTATTCACCGCAAAGGAACGTCCTTCATTACTCATTCTTTTTCTAAGTTCATGGTCTGTAGAAAGTTTAATCATAGCGCTTGCTAACTGATCCACATTGCGTGGCTCTATCAATATTCCTGTTTTCCCATCAAGAATAACTTCATCGATCGAACCGCTTTTAGTAGAAATTACCGGTAACCCGCTCGCGGATGCCTCTATGAGAGAATAACCGAATTGTTCTTCCCAATCCTTATTGGGTTCAGATTGATATACAAAAATATCGGAGCTAGAGAGAACGGTTGGTAGTTCTTCGTGAGGTAGCCAGTTTATGAAAGTTACTAGATCCTCTAGATTATTCTCCTTAACAAAATTCTCCGCTTCCTCTCGTAATGGTCCCCTGCCCACCATAACAAAATGTATGTTGGTTATCTCTTTACTAGCCTTAAGAAACGCCTTGAGTGTTGTTGCTATCCCCTTGCGATGATCCATAGCACCAGCAAAACTAAAAACAATTTTATTTTCCAAATTATATTTCTTTCTGAACTCTAAACTATCAGCTGGCTTAAATCGTTCTACATCAACTCCCGTAAGGGGTAGTATAATTCTCTTAAAATCACGTGGGAGATATTCATCCGTTAAATTAGAAGCTTTGACCGTACCACAAATAATTCCATCGCTTATGGATACTGTCTTTCGTATGAGCCACTCCACAAATTTCAACTTAAATCCCGAAAGTCGTGTTTTGTACGGAATATTCTGCCATGTGAAGAAAACGTGTTTTAGTCCCAAACTTTTTGCTATGCGACCATTTAAATATGTAACTAACATATTGGGTTCCGCAGCAGAGTACAAAACATCTCCTTTTTGAGCTCTCTTCTTCAGAATATTTTTCAGATTTGGCATCCACCCCTTTAGTAAACCGCCAACTATCGGATAGTGAGAATGATGAAAGTATGTTTTGGTTGGTATAACCTTGAGACCTTCATCGAAATTAGGTTTTCTTGTCTCACCACTTTTTTTAACCTTCCAAGCTTTGGGCAAAATAAAAGTTAGATTTTCTTTATTTTTGAAATATCTGAAGACCTTGCTATGAGTACCGATAAAAGCGTAGGAAGTTATGAAGATCATGATTATTTATTAAGTATAAATACGAATTGATATGTAGAGCGCAAAGGAGCAAAGACCCACATCAAACGATAGGCTAATCTTCTTGCTATGCGCCATGGATTTTTGTGCTCAAATAATTTTATGGATTGCCATGGCCATGGATCGTGACGAACATTTTCCACCCTAAGATCATATTTCTTAAAGAAATCTTTCCATTGATCATAGCTCATCAACTCTTCTTTAAGATCCTGTTGTTTTGTTCCGACTTCTCCCAAGTATTTAAAAGCTTGCTTGTAATAGTTATATGGCCTCATGGCGTTTACTCCTTTCTTGCCGTATATCTCATCATAATATTCAACTACTTCTTTTTTTGTTATCATATTTTTTTCGCTTTAATAACAAACGATAGCCCGAAAAGGCTCGGTCGTACATTAGTTATTTTTTTCATAAATGATCCTAGTATTGGTTTGTTTTCCCAAAACGTATTTACATGCTCTTTTTCTATCTTAAGCCCATTGTCCTTCAATAATTTATGTAAAACTTTTCTTGTTACCCAAAATACATGCCCTTTGCGTGTGGTGTTGTTTTCCGGGATACCACCTTTCAATGTTTGTATTCTTGCCGGCAAAGATACGAAGTTGGGGACACTTATATAAACATATTTTTCTGCAACTCTAGCCGCCTCTTTCAGCACAGGTTCTGGTTGGAACATGTGTTCAAGCACATCAGCAAGAATTACTGCCTCAAAAGAATTATCTTCAAACGGCAGCGGCTCGGTAATATCGTACATGCGACAATCCAATCCTTTTTCCTTTGCTTTTTCTAAGGCTACCGGAGATATATCAAGGCCAACTGTTTTTAATTCTTTATCCTTCTCTCTTAGTTTGTCTAACATAAATCCACTCCCACAACCGATATCCAAAACAGATTCTTCTTTGAAGCTATCTAGAATAACTCGTCGGGAAAAATTCATTTCATCAAGCGGATTTTCCCAACCAACATTTTGAAATTTTTGAATTGAATTTAATTTCATATTTCTAAAAACAAGGTTCTTAATGAATTAGCAATGTTTTTCCAATCCATGTTAGTTACAGAGTTAATTACATTATTGGAATCTATTTTATTACCTTCGGAAATTTTCTTAAGGATCTCTAATAATTTATCTTCATTATTATATGTAAACCCATTTTTTCCATCTACAATCATATCTGCAGCCGCGATTTGTCGGGTTACAACGGGGATACCATATGACAATGATAGCATTATGCCCCCAGACGTCAGAACTGAATCCCCATACCAAAATATGGAATAATCGGCTAATGAAAAATATTCTGGTATCTCCTTGTCCTCGACGAATCGACGATCTATTCTAATATTTTTATTATCAGTAGACAGTTTTTTTAGATATCTTTCATATTCTTCACTGCAATTACCCACAACAAAAAGTTTAATTCTCTTATCAATTGAATCTCTGTGATCGTTAAAGAATTTGATTAGTTTGTCGACTTTCTTGTATGGCCTGATCATGCCGAGAGAAAGTATAACAATATCATCACCATTGAATCCGTATTTCTCTTTGTTATTCTCATTAATTATCGGTCCGTACGCATTTATATAATTACCGTGTGGTAAAAATACCACTTTTTTGTTTCTATATTGTTCTGCTTCGTCTTTCTGCTGGATTATAACAACGTCAGACATCATAAACAGTAACTTTCTCCCTATTTTATCTATAAAAGGATGGGGATAGTCGTGCGCGTAATAATTGTGCATCGTCCAGCAAACTTTGAATCCATATATTTTTTTAAGTAGGAGTAAGATAAAAAAGTTTTTATACAAAAGATAAATTGATTTGATTAAGTATTTACTCCCATATAGAATCGTGGACCAATGTATATGAATAATATTTTTATCGTAATCCCTTTTATTAACCCTTGCCTCCTTGATGATATCAAACAGTCCCCCCATCTTCTTTATCTCAAATATTGACTCGCTCCTCGAACGATCTCCTATGCTTTTATACAGCAAATCTATATATTTATTACTCTTACTAGAAAACGGAAGGGGATAGACCGCCACTCTATTTTTGGGTGCCCCAACCGTTAATGAGTAAATTTTATCCAGTAAGTTATTTAGCTCATGATTATTCAAAACATACTCTCTTAATTCTTTGTGAGGTTCCGTATCAATCAATGATTTTATCTTTTGGGCCAGCTCCTTAGCACCTCCTTCGTCAAATGTTAATTCTTTCGGTAAAAATCTCTTAGCTGAATCATTAGAACTTAATATATTCATTCCACTAGCCATGGCTTCCAATGAAGTCTTGTCCAAGCTGCCGGTTTTGCTTAAGTGGATGAATAGGTGATTGGCTTGGTAATAATTTGCTAAATCTCGATGGGGGATTTTGCCCAAGAATTTAAAATGCCCATCAAGTTCCAAATCATTTATTCTTTTTGTAAGTCTTCTCTCGTATTCTTTGTCTTTTTTGAGTGAAGGTTCTCCGATTATGGTAATTTCAAAATCGACTCCCTCATCGGCCAGTATCTTGGCCGCTTCAATCATGGTCTCATAATTTTTGACAAGTGAAATGCGGCCAACACTTAATATACTTAACTTATCACTCTTTCTTGTATGATCAGGTTTAAATAATTCGGTATCAATACCATGCCCAGTAACAACAACTTTTTTGGAGGGCAGTCGAAAGCTCTCTTTTGAAGCTGTCAAAATAATATTGGCAAATTTTTCCGCTATTTTTAATTTAGTTGTAACCGCTTTGTGCGTGTACCAAAGAGTTATCTTCTTTTTCATTAAACGCCATGGCAGACCGCCTGCGACAACCCAGATCGGATTCATATGCACAAATACCGAATCATAATTCGATTGTAATCCAAAAATTTGTTTATAAAAATTAAGTACCCAGGATATCTTAGACAATCCTCTATCTTTGCCCAAGCTAATTACTTGTACACCCGGTAAATTAAATTCTCCTTTCTCTAAACACAGAACCGTTACTTTATCGAATCTTTCAGACAACCCCTTTAGCCAATTTATGAAAAAGCCCAATAACTGGTCATTGCGATCAACTTTCTGAGTTATAACTAAAAGGTTTTTCATATTAGTTCCTTAATTTTCTCGGCATAATTTTGTATAGCTTCTTTCTTTTCAAACTGTCCAACCAATTCTTTTCCTTCGGAAGAAATCTTTTTCATAAGTTGATTGTTTTCCAAAAGACCCAAAATTCCATTGGCCATTTTTTGAGAATCCCAGTCAACAAATATTCCGTTCTCTTCGTCTATAATAATATCGAGTGCTAAACCGACTTTTGTTGTAAGAATAGGAAGTTCACACGCCATGGCTTCCAGAATAACTCTGGGGCCACCCTCATTAAACGATGGACTTATAAACGCTCGAGCACTGTTATATGCCCTTGCTACATCTTCCGCATCTTTGAGCCAGCCAGAGAAATGAACATTTTTATCTAAATTATTTTCTTTAACAAAACTAACCAATTTCTTTTTTAAACTACCTGAACCAATAATGAGAAGTTTAATGTCCGGCTTTTCTTTTCTTGCAATAGAAATCGCTTCTAATAGTTCTTTGATTCCTTTATTCTTCTCAAGCCTTGCTGCGAAAACCAAATCATATTCTTTTTCAACCTCCATTGGTCTGAAAGTTTCTAGATCTATATAAAATGCGGGGATGTAAATGAGTTTATTTTCTTTAATCCCAGATTGTTTCAAAAATTCTAGCACTTCTTTTTTATTTATAACCCTAATCGCTCTCGCTTTTTGAGTATCTAATTTTATAAATAATTTAGTTAACAGTTTATAAAACTCCTCCTTCATGTCAGCTGCCTTCGGATAACCTGGGATATGCATCAATTCCACAACATAAGGAACTTTAATTTTATTCCACAACATTCTTGCTCCTATACCATTATAAAAAGGTGGATATTCGTGGGCGGTAACTATATCAAATTTTTCTTTCTCATATATTTCTATCCCTTTTCTTTTAATAAATCTGGGCTGAAGATATTTTGGTTTGTCGGAACAATGTATATAAACATTTCCAAAAATATTATTTATTTTCTGATCTGTTTTTGGAGTAATTACATCTATTCGATCCCAATACTTATGAAATTCTTCTAGGGTATTATAAAACGCACCCTTCTTTCCTTGGGCCAGTGCAGTATCCCCGCTTATCATCAAAAGTTTAGCCATTTTAAATTAAGGTATTAGTTGTCTCTGTTATCATTTGTTTATGACTGAATTTTACTGCCGTTTTCTTTGCTCCGTGTACTATTCTTTTTGCAAGCTCTGGTCTTTCTAAAATCATCCTAATAGCCCCCAAAAGACCCTCTTCATCGTTATATCCCACAACGAGACCATTCTCTCCGTGAGACATAATCTCTTTATTACCACCAACATTCGTAGTGATAATTGGAATTTCTACTAACATCGCTTCTAAAATTTGGTGCGAGAATCCTTCGTAGTCCGTATTTAAAACAAACATATCAGAAGCCGCCAAATAAACAGCAAGTTCATTTTTTGATTTTATTCCGACTAAATAAACTTTTTTCTCAAGTCCTAAATTCTTAATCATCATCTCCAATAACTTACGATCCGGTCCTTCTCCGACAATAACTAAACGTGCAAATTGATCTCTCTTTATAATCTCAGGCATCATCTTAATTAGCATCTTAAAACCCTTCCATGGCACCAGACGCCCGATTGATAAAATTATATTTCCTGAAATACCAATTTCTTTTCTAGCTTCTTCTTTATCTAAATCCGCAGGTTTAAATTTAACTCCGTTATATATAACCTGAATATTTTCTCTTGGTACCCCCCAACCACCAACTATCTCTGCTAAATACTGAGATGGTACTATAACCAAATCAGCCTCTTTACAAACTCTTGTCTGAAGATCATGTAATTTTTTAATTTTTCCTTCTTTTTTACTTTTCTGGAAATCATCAATTGATAAATGCGTCTCCCCTCTATTCTGAGCCGTCTCCCAGGCATAATCCCCAACGATTTTTACAACAATTTTCTTTTTTAAAAATTTATTTACTAAAATCACAGGATAGCCTGAACTTATGGCCCCTTGAGCAAATATTATATTGCTGTCCTTAGCAGTTTTCCAAAGTTTATATATATACGAAATATAAGTAAAAATCTTAATAGGAGCGCTCTTCACACGTACAACTTTATATCCAAGATATTTATCTTCCTCAAACTTTCCTACACGGGAACGACAAACAACATCAACGGCAATATTTTGCGCTTTTATTTCATCTGCTAAATTTTTTATATAAGTAGCGGGTCCGCCTATGTCAGGCCAAAAGATCCCTGCCGCAATCGTTATTTTCATGAAAGATAAATTTGTTTATATTCCTCAGCGATATCATCCCACTGATATTTTTCCTCGACCAATTTTCTGCCATTGTCAGTTAATTTTTTTCTCAAATCTTCATCTCTTAAAATTAAATCAATTTTCTTCGCAATATCTTCTGCATAGGTTGAAGAAAATAATCCGGTTTCAAAATCCTTAAGGAAATCTGGAATCCCACCGACATTAGTTCCTATTACAGGAACTCCAGCAGCCATAGCTTCTAAAAACGCGGTTCCCAAACCTTCTGAAATTGAAGGCCTTACAAAAACATGAGATATTGCTAAATACTTCGGAAGTTCTTCATGTTTTATACTCCCCACAAATACAACTTGGTTCTCTATCTCGAAAGCTTTCACTTTCGTTTTAAGATAGTCCTCAAGAGATCCACTCCCAATTATTAACAACTTCCTATCTTTGTTATCAAGCTTGTGGACTGCTTCAATAACCGCTTCGACGTTATTTTTCTTCTCCAATCTAGATAACGTAACTATAACTTTCTCATAAGATTTGACCTCTAAGTTATTTCTAAATTCATCGAGTTCACTATAGGAAAATTCTTTCCCAAATTTATTTAAATCTACGCCATTCGGAACTAAATATATTTTATCAGAATCAGCTCCTGCTTTCTTGGCGTAATCTTTCAGATATTTACTAATAACTACAATTTTGTCAGCCGCTTTAATAATTCTATTTCTCCAGAAACGAATATGGGGTCCTTGTTTATCAAGCTCTTTCCCTTCTTGTATATTCAAAACAAAGGGGATTTGAGGAAACATTTTTTTGAAAAAATAGGCCGCAATTCCTCCAAAAGAGGCCTGCACAGAATGGGTTATTTGATAGCTGTTCTGCCTGTGTAGTTTCCTCCCCAGCCAAGCTCCCCAGAAGGGCAAAATCAGCTTATCCAGGGGCGGGAACCCAAGACCTACACGATGTACCGAAATACCATCTAAATGCTCTTTTTGAGGCATTTTGGGACTATAACGGGCGGTTATCAAATCAAAGCTGAAATGGTCGTTCTTTAAACGGCTTATGATCTCTTTAGTAGCTAATTCAGCACCACCTATGTGAGGTAGGTAGTTTGTAGAGAATATGAGGATTTTTGTTTGATTTTCGATCATTTCAATGCTATTATTATGCTATAAATGGAAAGAAAAATCAAGGTCTTATTTATCATAACCCAATCGGAAATGGGCGGTGCTCAGCGCTTTTTGAGTACACTTATCCCTAATTTAGATAAAAATAGGTATGAGATCGTTTTGGCCGCAGGTCCGGAAGGTAAATGGGAAGCATTTAAAAATCTGGATATCCCAAAAATTGAATTAAAATATGCTCTACGGAAGATTAATCCAATAAAAGATATTTTTGCTGTTTTCGAACTTCAGAAAGTGCTCAAAAAACAGAAACCAGATATTCTATTTCTCAATAGCTCTAAGACAAGTATTTGGGGGCCATTGGCCGTTTTAATTTCGAATCCAAGACCTAAGATAATCTATCGAATAGGCGGTTGGAGTTTTAATGATCCACGATCAAAGTTAAGTAAAAAGTTTTGGATCTTTTTGGAAAAAATATTCGCTCTATTTAAGGATTATATAATTGTTAATAACCAGCACGATTTTGACCAAGCGAAAGAACTAAAAATAAAGCCGAAGAAGGAAGTTAAGCTTATTCATAACGGAATAGATACGAGCGAATTAAATTTCTTGGATAAAGAAAAAGCTAGAGAAAAATTAGGCTTACCTAAAAACGAATATTTAGTCGGAGCTATCGCTAATTTTTATAAAACAAAAGGTTTAAGATACTTAATCCAGGCAATGGGAGATATCGATAATAAAAAACTGGTAATAATCGGTGACGGGAAAGAAAGAAAAAATTTAGAAGATATTATCAAAACAAACAGCCTAGAAGAAAGGGTTGTTCTTCTTGGGAAAAAGAAGGATGCATCTCAATATCTTAAGGCTTTCGATGTTTTTGTACTTCCCTCTCTTAAAGAAGGATTTCCCTGGGTAATCCTGGAAGCTATGGCGGCAAAGACGCCCGTTATAGCAACGAGGGTTGGTGCAATCCCCGAGATTATAACCCACAAAGAAAATGGGATTATTATAGAACCAAAAGAGCCCCAACAAATTGTTGAAGCTCTCAATGAAATCGATAATTTAAATCTTATTGATAATGCTTACGAAACGATCTCTGAAAAATTTACTTTGTCTAAAATGACAAATCAAATCGAATCTATTTTAGATAATCTAGCTCAACAGTAATTTCACCTGTACAGTCAGATATAGCTGTGTCTATAATCCCACCGTCTTCATGTTCAATACCATAGTTAATCTGTACGGTTAACGTATAGGTCTTGTATTTAGGCTCTCCTTCTATTAAAACTGTTAGGTTTTGTTGTCCACCAGGTAAATAAAGACCATCGAATATATTAGGACCGATATTTAAAACTCCGTCATCATTACTAACATTCCAGAAGAGTAGTCGTCCCGGATGATCTACATTCTGATAGGCGATATATGCGTTATCATGAATTGCCGTATTCTTGTCAAAAAAATGAATAGTCCCTCCTGATAACTGACAAGTTGCCGGACCGGTTATAGCAGATCTTGGTGGTGTATCAGTAGATAAGCTTTGATCAGGAAACCCATCTAATATATTTCCCCCATCCGGTGTTACTGCTGGTGTTGGAGTAGGATTATATATTATAGGAGTTGGGGTGCTGGTTGGAATTGGTGTTGGAGTATTAGTAGCTTCAACCGTAGGAGTTGGGGTTGGGTCTACGTCCTCGCTATCATCAGCACCAATATTTCCTATAAGATAAAGGATCACTCCTAAAGCTAAAATTGTTATCCAGAATAAAATTGAGTATTTTTTCATGATTATTAAAAGATTCTAATGAATTATTTTAATCTTGTCAATAGCTCTTCAAAGATTGCTTTTTCACCGTCGTTTCTTGCATATTTGATCCCCATTTCAAGCATTTTTATTGCATCACTATTTCTGCCGGTGGCCTGGTATACAAGGGCTACGTTGTAGTAAATCGTTGGATCTGTCGATCTCAATTCAAGCACTACTTCCAGCATCTCAGTAGCAGCAACTAAATCCCCCTCCTGTGCATAGATTACGGCCAGATTCTGGTGGGCATAATAGAATTCCGGGTTCAATTCGATTGCCCTTAAGAATTCTTTCTTCGCTTCCTCAAAGTTACCCTCTCCCATCCTTATCACTCCGATATTATAGTGCGGCTGAGCAAATGTGTCTTCTGATTCTATTGCCTTTAAATAGTATACTTCCGCCTTCTCTAAATCACCTTCATGGTTGTGTAGATTACCCAAATTATTATTAATCCTCACGCTATCAGGAGAATACCTAAGTATATCTTCGTAAAAAGCAACTGGATCACCCCACGCCAAGTTTCTTTTAGCCGAAGCAATCCCAAAGAAGGAAAAATACCCTATTAAAGCCGCTAATATTATAAGACGAAAAACCTTTTTATCTCTTACAATCACTAATAATTTATCGATATAAAACGCGGCTATCGTTGCAATTCCAAATAAACCGAAATACAACCAATGCTCATATATTAAAGCATTAACCGAAGCTAATATGCCGGAACTTGGTCCAAGATTTATGAAAAATACTGCTAAGCCGAAGAACCATATCCTAAAATCCGAAATCCCATCCGTACCTTCTCTGCGATACAGATAAACCAACCATAAAACCAAACCGATCAATATCCCTGAAGTCAATAATACCGGAAGAGTAAATGGAGATAAAATAAGTTCCAAATCTCTCTCCATGTGCAATCCTACGGGAGCGAATATAAGTTTGAAATAACTAAGAAGTGCATTGAAAAATGTAAACACTCTGATATATAAATTCTCTGTATAAATGTTTTCGGCGCCGTAGAAATTAAGTGTATCCTTGAAATTTAATATAGTTAATCTTAACAAAACATAAATCCCAACCACTCCAAAGTACGGCAGTGCTTTTCTAAACGAGTTCTTAAGAGCCAGCATAAATCTCTCCTTGGTCAGAAAAGCGATATAAAAGGCCATAAGGAAAAACGGAAAGATAGCCGCAGTCTCCCTGCTTAAAATGGCCAAAACCAGAAAAGCCAAACTCCAGATCCTACTCTTCTTTAAGAAAAATACCAGAGCCAAAAGCATAAAGAATACGTTCAGTGGATCCCCTCTGCCGGATATATATGTTACAGCTTCCGTTTGAAGAGGGTGAATAACAAAAAGAAGGGCTGCTACAAACGATAACCACCTTCTTCTCAGGACATTCTGTAATAAGACAAATATTAAGACCCCATTCGAAATGTGAATCAGATTACTAACTAAATGATAGCCTAATGGCTTAATCCCCGATATCACATAATTAAACGCAAAAGTTAAAAGCAGTATCGGTCTGTAATAATTACTCCTTAGTCCAATACCGGATAATATGTCTTTGGTAAATAAGTCTTTGACATAACTAAAACTATGAACAAAAGGATTATTTATAATCCAATCGTCGTCGTCCCAAAACAATCCGTTATCCAGATTAAATCCAAAAATAACCAATCCGATGACAACAATGGCCAATAACAAATAACGATGATTTTTTATTTCACGCATTAACATAGTTTAAAATAATCTTTCTCTGATAAAACTCCAGAACCAAGACCAAATAGATCTACGAGCCTCGAAAGAGGGTCTATACACCGGTGTTGGCGTAGGTGTTTTGTTAATCAAATAAGTAGGCGTTGTTATAACAGTCGATAAAGGCTGCTCTGTAGGAGTTGGTTCAATTGTGCCTGTTGGGCTAACTGTCGCCGTAGGGCTCGGTTCTTTTGTAGGTTCCGGTGACACTGTGGTTGCAGCAACATTTTTGTTTATATTCACCTCAAAGATACGAGTCTCGTAAAGTTCGGTAGTTACACGAGGGTGTCTAGCATTAATTGTGACCGATTTTTCGTGTACCCCATCAGAAGCCTGTTCGGGGTGAATTTCGACAATAAATTTGACTATGTTTCCAGGAGACATATCAACAGCTGTTCTTACCGGCTCATATTCTTTGTATACAAATATCCAAGGTGTGTCGCTGGAAATATCGAATTTAGCCCTCTCCGGCCCAATGTTTTCTATATCAAGTTCATATATAACAGGATATTCATCTCCTTCATTATAATCAAGACTAATACTCGATATTGACGAACCGATATATAGGTTCCCCATAGCAATACCCAGTAGAAGTGATACGAAAACTATCAGTTTGGCAAATAGTGAATCCATAACGTTAAGTATATCAGAGCATATTTTTAGGTAAAGCAAAAGCCCCCAAATTAGGGGCTTTTGCAAGTTTCATCCCATCAACCTATCACAAGTAGGCCAATAGGGTTAAATCAATCAGTTTAGAGCTTCGAGAACGATGGACCGTTCAACGGCAAGTTTCTCAAAACTCCTTCTTTTGAGCCAACATCCGCGTCAGCTGTAGAACCGGTGGAGTTGTCCACCCAGTTAATCAGTCCGGCTTGATCGTCAAGAAGTCGTAGCTGGAAGTAGTCAGACTGATCAAGGAAGCCATTGGAGAACCCAAGTTCAATCCTGAACGTCTTAGACTGACCGCCAGCAATCTCAACATCCTTCGAAGTAAAGTCTACGCTTAGAGACGCCATATCAGTCAGAACTCCACCCGTAGTCGTAATATTGGATACGTCCACAATAGATCCGTCTGACATGTCATACGTGGTTGCAATCAAGGTCACACCTGCAGCGCCCTGGCTGCCTGAAGCCTCTACCGAAAAGTTGATAGATCCGGACGAGACATTCCATGCTTCATCTGCACCATCATCTAGACCAGAACCACCATTGAAGTATAGATTGGAGTCCGAGAGACCCATGGCAGTTATGGTGAACTTGAACACGTCCTTGACGCCCAAAGGCTCGCCTCCGATGATAGTAACTCCATCTACCTTCGGAAATACTCTATAGACGTACATATCGTTGGAATCTACTGTTCGTCCAACATTAGTTGAATCACCATTCAATATAGTACCTGAACCCTCACCAACAGCTCTAAATCCATTGGCTACAGATCCATCATAGCTAGTTAGATAGTACACGCCAAACACTATACCTGCTGTTCGTGTTTCAGTCGATGTAGCACCTTCTGCCTTAGTCTTCATATTTGCCTTAACAACAATGTCAAGTGAAGAGTCTTTCGGTACATATGGTCGATTAGTGCCACTAAATCCGAAGTTTGCAGAAGCACCACTAGATATACTTTGAGTTTGCGTCAAAGTAGTACCAGCTTTGTTCGTGTATTCAACCGTGAAGCTCTTCACATTAGCAGCCATGTCTGTTCTCTCATTACCCGAGTCTATAGCTCCTGAAGCACCAATGGTGAACTTCTCAATATGGAATGCTTCGTTTGATGAAGTAAACCTGAATCGGGAAGTTTCAGCACCTTGCTGACCCCAGTATATAGCCTTCGTAGAAGGTGATGACGGAGCAAGTGCCACAGTCATCGCTCCACCACTTGATACAGTGATTGCAACTCCTGCATCAGCCGCACCATTTAGGTCGCTACCTGTAACAGTTACTGCTTGGTTTGAATTATCCAATGCAGTTACATCTGTAGTGGCCTCAATATCGAATGAGAACGTGTCATTAGCATCTGGAACAGCATTCGTAGACAAGTTTGCCTTGACCAATAGAGTCTTGGTTTCACCTGCCGGAATTGTCCATCCCATATTATCGAATTGCATCTTACCATCACTAGATAGTGTGTTGGAGATAATAGTTGCATTTATCCTTGCACCAGTATCACCGTCGTACAGCTCAAGAACATCGATAACGCTTGAAGTGTGTGTAACGCTCAAGCTTGCATCAGCGGTTCCTGAGCGACCATCCAATGTAACCTTCTTAACGGTTACTGGTGATGCTAGCGATGCTCTCATTGTGAAGCCAACCACAGGAACGCCCAATGTACCTTTAACAAAGGTTGTAGATGCTGGAGTACCAGCCAAACCTATTGTCAATCCAGTAGTACTAACTGTGAATGTGTTACTGGCAAGGTCAGCTGATGGGACAATCTGTGCAGCCAACACAGCTTTGTTTGTGTCTGTGTATTTGGCTACAGTCGTATTACCGTCCACACCTGCTAGATCTGCGTAACTTTCAAGAACAATCTTGATAACCGATCCATCTACCAACTGAGCATTTGTCTCAGAGGTATTTGCAGTAGTTACATCTGCAGTCAAAGCAAGATTTAATGTTTCTCCTGCCTTAATATCGAACGCGTCTGTGAACTGATGATACAATCCGCCAGTACCACCACACTCTGTAGCAGAGGCGCTAGCATCGACGAATAGAAGACCGTCAACTGCACCAACTAATACTGCACCTGTATCGACATTAATAATTTTAATGTCCTCCAAGTCATTATAGTAGTTAGTTGCTGAAGTTAAGTTATCATATGTCCCATCACCATTTAGGTCAGAACACAATGTTATCCTGTGCTTCTTTAATTCAATATCTCTTCCAGCAGTAATCGTAAAGTCAATAAAGTGTGTATCTTCTGTATCTGTACCAACATTCGTTGCGTTTGGACCTGTGAATGTAAGAGTCAAGTCACCGCCTTGTAATGTTAGCTCGTGAGCATCACCGGACGCATCCAGTGTATCATCGGTTACATTCATTCCAAGACCAAATTGACTACCCATTACAAGCGTGTCGGTATCTTCTACTTCCAAGTAGAGCTGAATGGTTTCTCCTCTTTTACCACCTATCTTTGCGTAGATCTGGAAGGTCTCATTTTCACCCTTAGGGATAAGGAAATCATTGAAGGTTAGATCAAGATAACCATCACCATTCATCGCACCGGTTCCAGCATGTACACCAGTAAGTGTTTCTATAACAACATTGGTGATGTTTCCATCGGCAATGGTACCGTTATTGATCATCCTCATTCTCTTAACCGTTCCGGCTTCTACTGCTGTAGCTAGTTTAAACTGAGTAATCTCAGCTTTTACGGCACCAACTTTAGGATTAGATATTGAGCCTGTCTTCGTAACGACCACTGTACCACCTGCGGTAGCAGAGAAACCCAACACCGAACCTCTAATTGGGTAGCTTCCACCAGCTGTTCCATTAAGAACAGTTATATCGGAAGCTTCACTAACTTCGAAGATATGAACGTTACCCGCATTGGACTCGGATTCATCAGCTACAATTGTAAGATCTTTTGTTCCGTTAACATCAAGGTCTAAATTGAATGAAGCCTGACCAGTTGAAGAGTTCAAACTTCGTCCTGAAGTTAATCTTGTAACTCCGTCATAGACATAGATACTGCCCCAGTCATCAACTTGACCAGCACCTGTTCGTGTAACTACCAATTGGTCAATGGTACCAGTTCCTGTGAGCCTAACAACCAATACATTAACACCAACGGCGTTATTTGTAAGTGTTCGTGCTCCAAGATTCAAAGGTGACAAACTTGCAGTTATATTACCAGCTGGAACTTCCTCTCTTGTGTAATCAGGAACTTGGCTTAGTGATGTATAGTCACTGCCAAATGATGTTCCATTACTTGTGTACCAATTAAATTCATTGTTGTTAATACAGAATACTTTCAAGAAGAAGTCTGCATCTTCAGCAACTGCTTGAGAACCTGACATGTTTACCCAGTGCAATTGACCAGTATCTTCACCGGTTGTTGCTACTCCGTAAACTTTTTCGTCACCAATCTCACAGTTTCTGAATAATCCCGATGTGCCAAAAGCATCTCGGGTTGTTGGGCTTGTTTGTGTAACTTTGTCAAAGCCCAAGTGGCCATAGAATCCGAATATCGCAGGATTCAAGAATAATCTCTTGTATCCCCAGTCGTTCACAATGTAAACGTCCGGATCTCCTGCTTGATCCCAGGCACTAATTACGTCTCCCTCAGTTAGCCCGTAGTCGCCTGGTACGACAGCATATGCTGGAGCTACTAAGAAAGATGCTCCTATCAACCATAATGTGGTTGTAACAGCAGTAAAGACTGAGAGTCCTTTTCTTACTTTTTTATTCATTATACTTAATAATTTTAATTATAATGATCAATCGTTAATTCAATTAACGTATCAATCGTTATAATTTTGTTTTTTTAATTTGACCTGAGCCGCAAATAATCTAAGAGTTCATCGACCAATTAGATCATAGGAATTACCCGTGCAGCTCGATTAATAATAATTTGCCTTTCGGCTATTTTGACTACCTATCTAAAATTTATTCGCCGACCAATTATTGAATAAGTAGTTATTACCATCTATCTAATTCGATATTAAATAGTTAGGATATTTCAAGAATTAGCAACAATTTTATCATTACAGTAATACTTCACTTTTTCTCACTGTATATTCAGTTATCAAAGTCCCTTCCTAACCGGTAAGCCGAAGGCTCACCCTCCTGAGTCTATAAGGCCTTTATAGAGTCAGGACGATCAACCTTCTTTCTTATTACAACGCAAAACCACCAGAAAATTTCCTGGTCCTAAAACTTAATCGGTATTAGTATTGCGTTATTTTGCATCTTTAAATTTATAAGGTTATGTTAACAAATCGGCTTTAAGTGTCAATATTTCGCTTAATATCTACTTTAAAAGCCAATACTGTGGATAACCTTTAATCTATTATAAAACGGGAAAAAACCTACTACAATAGCCAAATGTGGATAAATTTAACTGTTCTCAAAACGCGGGGTTCCGTTGATCTGGATCCCGTCTATATCTAGTCCATTACGAATCGAATTATTGCTTTTCCAGCTGTTTTTGTCAAGCCCATCGAGATATGGATTAATTCTCTCCATACTCAGCTTTTCTTCGTTGTTTCCAGCGAACCATTCATCCTCAAAACAACCCACTGAATCCACTAATTCTCCAGCTCCATTATATAGCCCTAAAACCTCACAAGAATTACTTAAATTACCTGTATAAACAATATCAGCAGTAATATCGGAAATTGTGTCATCATTCGTCCTTTCAAGTAGAAAATAGCCCCCAGCAGGAATAACTCCGGATAGGGTGACACTGGGACTTTCATCAGAAGAAACTAGGATCCACCCCTCTAGATCAATATCTGAGTCACTTGGGTTATATAATTCCATCCATTCATCGGCATATGAAGCATTTGTCCCCATCCATGCTATTTCGTTTATAACCACCCCTATATCCGGTAATGGCGTTGGTTCAGGAGTGATATCAGGGGTTGGTTCCGGTGTAGGTGTTATTTCAGGTGTAGGCGTAGGAGTTGGAGTAGGAGTTGGAGTTGGCGTGGGAATTGGGGTTGGAGTAGGTATTGGCGTAGGTGTGGAAGTTGGTTCTATCGTAGGAGTTGGGGTAGGTGTCACCTCTGGTGTAGGTGTTACTGTTCTTTCAGGCATAGGTGACTGAGTAGCCCTTGGTGTCGGTTCAGGTGTCGGTGTCACCTTTTCAACCTTTTTGTCACCTATCACTACTTGCTTGTCACCATTCACTTTAGGTGACACTTTTTCTGTCACCAATGGGGTAGGTGACACAGGTGACAGTTTTAAATTTAATTCCCCTGTCACCAATCCGTTATCGTTGTCACCCAAGAAAGTGACACCAATAAAAATAAGAGCTCCTAGACCCCCAATAGATATAACTATTAGTAGACGTTTGAATTCAATCATTTTTTAAATAAAAGACGGCTTTCCCCTCTACTTTTCTTTGGATGTGTCCGCCTTTGGTTAAATTACTTAAATATCTCTTCACTGATCTCGGGTGAAGATTTCTGAAATGATTTACAATATCTAAACTTCTAACTTTATCTTTTGTTCCTAAAAAATCAATAATATCTTTTTCTGTATCTTTTATCTTCCTCGGTTTAAAAACCTTCTTTCGAGGTGTGGATAACTTTGGAGCTATTATTCTCTTCTTCTCTGGAAAATTATTAAGAATCCTTAACTTTAAAAATAGTAATCTTTTTAATCCAAGCCTCGCATGTTTTTTCGAAACAGCATCAACCTTATCTAAATTTGTAATCAAATTAGCAAGATCACTCACTTTAAGTATCAAAAATCCTTCAGAACTTTCTCCTTCTTTTAGATATTCGATATATTTTAATAAGAAATCATCTAATCCTAGATCAACATTATCGATTTGAGAGAGTACAACAAAGCAAGAGGTGAAATCTGTAATCGTTTGGTGCCTCTTCGTCATTGCATAAGTTTATATCACAGGGTGACAAAAAATCAAAAAGCTGCCATTGCTGGCAGCGTTTTATAAAGAGCTAAGAATTGATGATTTTTTTTCTAATATTTCTCCTAATGTTGAATCTTTTGTTCTCTATATATGTTGCACTGCTTTTTTTCTTCTTTTTTGCATTATAATTCCTAGGAACTCTAGGTTTATTTTTTAATGAAGTCATAACCTCTCTCAGTTCTCTATCAGTTATATTATAAAATTCCATCACAAGCCGAAGCATAGCTTTCCTCCTTGGTTTATATTTATTGTTAATTATAAACTATTATTCAAGATTGTCAAATAGACATTGAACAATTCCCTACTATCTCTTTTGGTTTTTTAACACCAAAAACGGTAACAAAAAATCAAAAAGCTACCATTGCTGGCAGCGTTCTATAAAGAGCTAGAGAATAACAATTTCGGTTTTACCATCCTCTGCGATTATTGTGGCTTTTTTACTAATAATCTTATCAAGTGCCCAAACAGCTTTTTTAATAGCTCCCGTTCTTGATGGCAGACCATAGTGTTTTCTGATTCTCTTAATCATCTTATCTAAATTTTCATCTATCCGTATAGTCGTAGTCTTTAGTATATATCTCCCTTATTTTTAAATGTTATACGATTAATATAACTAGACAATGCGGATTTTGGTTTTGCCATCTTTTGAAACTATCTCTGCATTCTCTTCAATAATTGTATTAAGTACTGCGACAGCCTTAGTAACCGCATCCTTCATAGAGTTAATACCATAGCGTTTTCGAATATTATTGATCTCGTCAAATGTACTTATCTTTAATACTATGTGAAGACGTTTTGTTTTCTGTTTCCTACGCATAAACCCTCCTTATACTCTGTATATAAATAATACTACAATATTTTAATTTGTCAATTTAATAATAAAAGCTGCCATTGTTGGCAGCGTTGTTATAAAGAGCTAGAACTCGACAATTTCTTTTCTGGAATTAAGTTTTTCATTCTCCAAAAACATTTTGGCGCCTTTTTTCCTCTCTTTTGCGACAAAGTGCATGAGAGACAAAGCTTTATTTAAGACCGACGCCCTGTCTTTTAAGCCCTCTATTTCCATGATCTCATCCATCTGTTTATCAGCCTTTTCAGAAAATTTAAACGTATGTTTAGACATAGCTTTCCTCCTTGATTTACATTATAACTAATTATTTAGTATTGTCAAATAGATATTAAACAATTCCCTACTATCTCTTTTGGTTTTTCAACACCCAAAAGCGCTAAGATAGACGGCGCAACATCAACAACACTACCGAAAGGATTCTCAACAGCAAGATCTTCTAATGTTTTCCCAGTTTCCCCAACTAATTCCAATCCCTGTCCGACAAAGATCATGGGAACGCTATTGGTTGAGTGTTGAGTATCTTTTTCTCCTGTTTCAGGATCAAACATTTCTTCTACATTTCCGTGATCGGCAGTAATGATCACTGCGTTCTCGGGATTCTCAATTAATTTAGGTATCAATTGTTTTAAGCTAAGATCAACTATTTGAATAGCCTTAACTCCTGCAGAGATATCGCCCGTATGTCCGATCATGTCAGGATTAGCAAAATTGGTTATATATAAAGATGCGTCGTCATCTTTAACTTCCATTATTTTTTTAACGACTTGAGTTAAAGACATTTCAGGATGTTTTATATATTCATCCCCTTTCATTTTTCTAGATGGAGCAATAAATCTTTGTTCTCCCGGCCAAGGATTAAGATTACCTCCGTTAAAGAACCCGGTAATATGATTTTCTTTTTCTGTTTCTGTAATTCTCCACTGTTTTAAATTGTTTTTACTTATAACCTCACCTATAGTATTTCCGATTTCTAATGGGGGATAGGCGATATCCGAATTAAAATCCTTTTTATATAAAGTCATTGTCGTTATGTGTATATTTTGAAAATTCTGCTCTCTAGTAAAGCCGGAAAAATCCTTAAGTGCAAAAGGGCTTACGGGCTGTATCATTCGGTCATTTCTGAAATGGAAAAATATAATCGCATCGTTTTCCTGTACTGGTATCCCGTCCCCCAAAAAAACCGGTTCAATCTCGTTATCTTTTTTCCCAGCTTTATAGCTTTCACTTAAATATTTTTCTGCACTTTCAATTTTTGGTGCATTCCCTATCATGGATTTCCACGTCATTTCAGTTAAAGTCCAATTCTCAACCCTATCCATCGCATATACTCTTCCACCTATGGAAGAAAGTTTTGCTCCAGCTCCTTTAATATACGGCATAACTTTTTTTAAACTAACAACTCCTTCATTTGGTCCTGTATCTATTCCATCTGTAAACATATGTACACTAACCTTTCCCACACTATTTTTCTTAGCTAATTCTAAAAGGGTAATGAGATGATCCTCGTGAGAATGAATACCACCAGCACTTATACATCCAGCAAAATGTAATGTTGAATTATTTTTTTTCGCATGCTCTACGGCTTTTAATAAAGCTTGGTTTTGGAAAAATTCTCCTCCTCTAATATCTTTATTAATCCTCGCCCAATTTTGCACTAACACTCTTCCCGATCCCATTGAAGAATGTCCGACTTCACTATTTCCTTTCGTCCCCCATGGCAACCCAACAACCAAACCGGCAGCAACTATACCAAAAGAAGGGTAATTATTAATTAAAGAATCTAAATAGGGCATACCCGCTTTTAAAACGGCATTGCCCGGTTCTCTCGGAGCTAATCCAAGACCATCAAGGATGATAAGAAAAACTTTTTTATACTTCATAATTTAATTTCCTCGGCGATCCAACCTTTCTTTGCTTCAATTTCCTTAACTATGGATCTTGGAGGTTGCACATCGGCTGGAGTAAATATATTTAAATTAAAATCTCCTTTAGAAGTTATTAGAAAATATCTCCCACGCTCATCAGATACTGTAAACCCTTTTCTGTGCCCTAATTTATCATTTAATGTAATGAGAGCAAAAGGTATGGGATTCTTATTCTCCACATCTACCACCAAACCATATGGTCTTTCCTTCAAACCAAACACTCTAAAGAAAGCAAGCATTAAGAACAATATGAGGATTATAAAACTAAAAAGGTTTGGGTCGGATAAATAACCCAATGGCGCCATAATAAAACCAAGCCAAAAGCTATAATCAATTATTTTAGTATATAAATTATGAAATTTTCTTGCCGGAATTTTGGCTACCTCTTTTAATTCTACCTTTTCAGGATCCATCGGTAAATCAAAATTCGCCGCTTTATCAACCTGGATAGTTATTATCCCGCCGGTGTATACGTTATCATATAAAACCGTATCTTTTGGGGGTTTAACTTTCGTGGAAGGAAAGGAATAAGTTTTCTTTTCAGCAACTATCTGAATCTTCATCCCCTCACCAACTAAAGATTTAGAGGATATAAGGAATCCAAACCTTCCTTCTTTGTCGGCAATTTTGGATTCTAATATTCTTGAATGTTCGTCCAATAATTTTACTCTCGCAAAAGGAATAGGTTTTTTAGTCACAGAATTATAAACCGTTCCCCATGGCTTACTTTTCTTTCTTATACCGAATATTTCAAGTAAAGAAATGAATACATGTATTAAATAATTAATTATGTCAGTAAAAGAAGTAAAGATAGAAGTTGAAGCTGCTGCAGACGACGCCGCTACCGCAGATGTCGCAATAACTGATGTTGTATCAACAGTCGTATCTCCTCCAGGAATAAATTCTACAATCTTTCCGGCTATCTCTCGAATAAATTCTACAATCTTTCCGACTCTCTCTTGAATAAATTCCTCCTCTTCTTCTGATGGTAAATAATTTAAAATAAAAAGTACTTCTCCTTTACCCCCCGAAAACACAGAAGTAACAATAATTTCAACCGTATGTTCTCCATACGAAGGAGACGGTAAAACTACAGACGATTGTTCTCCTGAAAAAACACCCTTACTTATTCCATCAAAAAATAATTCGTATTCAGAAATATTCGGAGTAAGGTTTGAGAGATTCAAAACCAACTCTCCTGAACCATCATCGTAAACATCTAGAGTTTGCTGCCCTTGAGCATAAAAAGGAACAGCTAAAAGTATCGGGATTATAAGTAATACAAAAGCAAATCTCATTATTAACATTTTAACAAAAGAGGTACTAACAAGCTATTATTTTCCTAGTTTTTTCTTAATCCAAGCAATAGGATCAGCTTGTTTTTTTCTTCTTAAATAAATCCAGGAAATAAATACGGCTATTGCGACAGCAATACTAATTTCAACATAAGACTCAACATTTGTTACGCCTTCCATTATTCTTTCAAAGTTTGAAATTCCCAAATATCCGAAATATATGAAAAACATATTTCGAACAATTGTTCCAAAAAACGTCAAAATAACAAATGATTTAAAATTAAACTTTATAAACCCACAAACAATAGAAATTGGTGCCGAAGGAACAATAGGCAAACATCGAAGAACAAAGAAAACAACATCATCCCATTTAGAACCACGAAGATGTTTACCAATATTTTCGATCTCTACATGAGAAACTCCCAAAAATTTACCAAATCTCTTAAAAATTAGATCTTCCGCTTTATCGGTAACAAAATACAAAAGAGAAGCTCCTAGAGCTTTACCAACAGCACCGATCAAAGCTAAGTACAGTAAAAATATCAATCCTGTTTCTTGAGCCGCCGCAATCGATCCAACTAACGTCATCACGATCGGTGAAGGAATAGGCGCAATCACTTCTTCTATAAAAGCACCTAAAAACGTAAAAATCTCCACAGGCACCTGTGTCGCATAAAGTTCAAAGAAGTCTATAATTTTCGTAATTAAACCACTCATTATGTTTTCCTCATCCTATGAGATTCGCTCGGTTTTATCAAATTAAGAAAGATCGAAGCAATAGCAGCTAAAATAAAAGTCCAAGTAAGTGAAAAATATGCAGCAATGAAAATAACTAATCCCAGCATAATCACCTTTCCTGAATTTATAGCTATTTCGCGTAAAAGAGTAAATTCATCAACATAATGACCCTCATCCGCTGCAAGATCATAAGTCATAGTTATATATGGAGTCTTAGTAAGAATACCTGTGACTCTGTGATAAAAATCGATAACGAAAATATGAAATGTTGTAGCAATAAATATTTTAAATACCCAACCTAAAGCATAAAGAATACTTCCATATTTTAAAACTTTTTCCTTAGAAAACTTTTTATCGATATATTTTCCGGTCAAAAGCTGAATGGCTACAGTAGCCCCAATTACTAAAGTAGATACAGCACCAACTTCCATATAATTTCCTTTTAGAAGTTCGAATATAAATATGGGCCAAACAATTGTACCAATAGTAACCTCAGCTCCATCGGCAGCAAAAGCAAACGTTTTATTTCTGAACTCTTTAGAGAAAAGTTTTCTCCATGTTTCCCAATAACTCCAAGCAAATTTCTCCTTTGTTTTAGGAATAGTTATTAAAGGAATTAAAGAAGCCAAATACAAAAATATAGCTATTAAAAAAAGAATACCGAAACCGAATCTATAGATTACAAACCCGGCAATAATAGGTGTTATCACACCAACAACATTCGCCGTCGCTTCAAGTAAGCTCACTTGTCGTCCTCTATTTTTGCCATCTGAGAACTTTGTAAAATTAACATGATAAGGTAGCCAGTGAAAATTTCTATACAAAATCAACGCCACTAAAGACAATCCCAGCATATAGAACAGATTACTCTCGTTGATAAAATAAAAAGTGGTAAAGAACAAAGCTCCCCAAACAGAACTAAGCCGCAAAGCTTTTCTAAATCCAAATTTATTAAAAAATTGAGCTCCAAAGACAACACTTAATATATAAAGCAAATAACCGATTAGATAATATATAGCAACATAGGTAAAGTTATTATCAAAAAGTTCATACAAAAAAATCGGTATGAATAAACCAAGTAATCCAGCTGCTACACGTATAAAAACTTTACTTGTATAAAGAGAGACAAACCCGTGTGAAATCTTCCCGTCAAAATATTTTGCATCCATAGATTAATAATAACAGATTAGGGGGTCTTTCGTCTTCTTAGAACTATAACAATTACTCCTGCCAATGTTCCCAACGCATTCATTATAATATCTATTATCGTATCTCTCCCTACCTCTAACCCATAATACCCCAACATTTCCGTCCCAAAAGCACGATCTGCAAGCAGCTCAAATAATTCCCAAGCAAAACCTCCGAGTAAAACAAAGAAGACCGTTAATCCTAAAGCTTTTCGAAAGCTTTTGTCGAAAAAATCAGTAAATAGGGTAACCCATCCCAACATGAATAGAAAAGGGATGAAAAAATGAACAAATTTATCGTATTCAAAACCCACAAGATACAATTTATATAAACCCAAAGCCCCTGCCCCATTAATCACTACCGTTAATATAATAATTGTTTGAAGTTTAATAACTGCCTTTTCTTGTTCAGGGCTTTTAGACCTAAATAATAGCGAAGGAAGAAGGATGGCAAATGCGGACAAAAAGGCAGCAGCAGCCATATATCCTGGGTTATAAAACTCTGGTAGACGATCTCGCCCAAGAATCAATAAAGCGAAACCACCCGCCATAAAAATCCAAAAGATTGTTCTAATAAACTTTTGCATCACTTAGGTAGATTCTATTACGAGAACCGAAAAATCTCAACTCTTGCTTATTATAATATGTAACGTCTAATAAAATTTGTTATCATAAACAAAATGGTGAAAGTTAAGATTTTAAAACAAGAAGGTCATAATTTCTTATGGGTTGATGGATACTTATAGATGTGGGATATCCCCGTTGAAGCAAAAGCTCAAAAAGAAATTGCCGTACAAGCGTTTGGAGACGTATTAGTTGCTGGTTATGGATTAGGAGTCGTCCAAAGATATCTCACTAAAAACCCAAAAGTTAAATCGGTAACAACTGTTGAGTTACTAGAAGACGTAATCACTAAAACAAAGAAAGTATATGGCAAAACCTACGGCCAAATTGAGATAGGTGATTTTTACAAATATCCGGAGGATAAAAAGTACGATGTCGTTGTAGGCGACATTTGGGAAGATGTTGTCCCTGTCTCTTTGAGAAAATACAAAAGGTTCAAAAGAAAAGCAGACAAACTAACTAAACCCAAGGGAAAAATTCTTGCATGGGGAAAGGATTTTTTTGAGTATCTATTAGATAAGTAATATCTCTATTGATTAATCCCTATGAATGGAGTAGCTTGTCCCCAATATTGAGGAGTTTCTCCGTTCCATTTTTCTATCCAACGAAGTTCTACTATCTTAGGGTTAGCACTAAGAGCTTGTGCTTCAATTCTGATAGCTTGAGCCTTTCCTACAGCTTCGGCAATCTTTTGATCCGCTTCAATTTCAATTCTTTGTAAATCTCTTTCGGCTTTAAGTTTTAACTGTTCAGCAGTTACTTTCGCTTCAATCGCTTCATTGAACGCATCCGAAAAATCGAAAGAAGTAATGTTAAGCTCATCTACTATAATATGATGTTGTAATAATCTATTGTAAAGATTTGCTTTAATTTGTTCTTTAACTTCCTCTCTTCTAATAATCAACTCTTCAGCTGTAAATTTTGCGGTTGTTGCTTTAACAGGTTCTTGTATAGTAGGTGCATTAATACGTGCATTATAATTCTTTCCTACTTCCTGCCAGATCTTATTTACAGACTCCGGCGCAAGATGATAGTTCAAAGCAACTCTAGAAGTTACGATCTGTAAATCTTTAGATGAGGCACTTGCAGGAACTTCGTCTTTTTTAATTTTTACATCTATCTTAACCACACTTTGGACAAACGGGATTTTGAAATAAAGTCCTTCTCCAAGGACCTTGTCCTTAACCGCGCCAAATTGAAGAAGAATCCCTCTTTCTCCCGCTCCAATCGTACCGACGCTGCCAAGAAGAAGCATTAAAATAATTACTCCACCGACTATATAACGAGAGAGTTTTTTTATTCTCTCCACCCTTTCTACATCTGACATTTCCATATTTAGTTAAATTTGTGTTTTTTTGTACCGTTATCTAGGATATTCGGTATAAAATACACTAAATCTGATAAAAATTAGTTATCTAATGTCTATCATAGAAAATAGATAAGTCAAATAAAGTTGATAGCGTAAATTAACTCTCCTAACTTTTCTTTATAACACTTATCACTCCTTTATCAGTAGCATCTACTTCTACTAAATCACCGGTTTTTAAAACTTGAGTAGCATTTTTAGTAGCAACAATACAAGGAATTTTTAATTCTCTTGAAATAATTGCTGCATGGCATAATATACTTCCTTCATCTGTTATAATTGCCGAAGCTTTCTTCATCGCATGCACAAAATCAGGGGTTGTCATAACAGACAATAAAATATCTCCATCATTAACTTTATCAAGGTCATTTTTATTTAAGACGATTTTTACAATTCCTTTTACACGTCCCAAGGATGCTTTTACACCTTTTATCTTCATATTTATTTAATTAATTTATCTAATTCTTTTCCGTATTTTCCACGAAATCCTACTTTTAAACCTTTTGACGGTTTATATTGATCATATAATTCTATAAATCTTTCTTCATCCAAATAATACTGTCCGCTAGTTTCTTTATTTTTATATTTTTTTACTAGTAAATATAATTTTTCCAACTTGGAAAACAATTTATCTTTTCTGTAAGTTTTTAATTTTTTTGAATTTGAATCAATGGCTGTATAAAATTCAATTTCTGATATTTTTTTCTTAAGCTGATTTAATCTTTTCCCAATTGCCTCCGGTACAATCTGTTCACAATAAACTCTTCCTGTAAGATATAAGATTGATCTTGCTTCATTTAAATCTTCCCGATTCGGATTATTAAGTATATGTTGGTATCTTTTCCATAAACGTACAAGATCTTTCTCTATATTCTTTACATCAAGCAAATATGTATTTTTGAGTAATAATTGCATATTATAATAAAGTCGTAATCGGTCTAGATTGAGTTATATATATTATATTATTTTCTACAGCCCATTCAATATCTTGAGGTGATTTATAATGGTCTTCTATTTTCTTACATATTTTAGCAAGCTTTATAATTTGTCTATTGTCTAATTTTTGTTTTTTCCGTTTTGATTTTGGAACTTTTATTTCTTTCGTTCCAACGATCATTATTTTTTGCTCTGATATATTAACATCTATAATAGACCAATTCTTTTTATCAATAATATAAGCATCTGGTGTAATTTTACCGCCGACAATAATCTCTCCTAAACCCCAACCAGCTTCTATGATCATTTGGTTTTTTGTTTTAGTAACTGGATGAACAGTAAAACAAATACCTGATATTTCTGATTGAATCATTTTTTGGATTACTACAGCTACTAACACTTGCTTTTGATGAAGATTCCGTTCTACTCGATAAGATAAAGCTCTTGCTGTATATAAAGATGCCCAGCATTTTTTAATATTTTCTAATAAAATTAACTCGGTTGAATTTAAATAGGTTTCTAATTCTCCTGCCCAAGAATCTATTTTAGAGTCTTCAGCTGTAGCACTACTTCTTACAGCCACATATTTAGTTTTTAATTTGTTAAAAGCTTTTAATATTTCTTCACTTATATCTTCTGGTATTTTTTCTTTTAAGATTAGACTTCTAATTTTTTCCGAATTTTCTTTATTAATATCTGTTTCAGCTAAAAATCTTTCAAAGACACTGGCTAAAATCACAAACCCTAGTGGTATTGGAAAACCAGCTTTTACCATTTCTCCAAGTGAAGCTCCTTTGCCTCCAGCAATAGCTACATCATTTTTATTTATATCTTTAAAATCTTTAACAAATTTCATATCAACTTATTTTTGATACGTTATTTTACTGGGGGCGTTGGACAATATTAGAACTTATATTCTAACATCTAAATCCATTGTTTCTCGGTTAGAGAATCTTTTACTTGGTTAAAAATCTTTATATGCCCTTTCGTATTAGGGTGAAGCCCGTCATCAAAATCATCATTTTCAAGAGGTTTTATATCTAAAAATATAACCTCTTCTTCATTACATACTTTTTCCATAATTTTGCTATATTTCTGGATATTCTCATTTGTATAATAAATATCAATCCAAGGTACTGGCATTGTTTTAGACTCATTACAATTTTTTAGGTCCATAAAAATAATGTTGTCTGTTATCTTTCTCGCTCTTTTGATTATCTCTCTTAAATTTTCTTCAAATTCTTTGGGTGATACCAAATAATGATCAGGTAAGTTTTCATAAGCAGAATCATTGCCGCCGGTTTGAAATATTAATGCATCGGCGTTCCTTGTTTTGGCCTCGGATTCGAAGCGTTCTAAAATAGTATCGGTCGTACCACCTGATACACTACAGTTGTATACTTCTACATAATCCTCATCCTTTTTAGCGACATGGAGCCAAAGCCGATTCACCCATCCACCCTTATCCGTATCCCAAGCACCCCAGGCAGTGCTGTCTCCAAATATACAAATTGATGTTGGTTTATTCATAATTTTTTTGCTGGCTGCGTGGGACGACGTTGGGACCTATTTACTAGAAAGGATAATAACCGCTTCATCTATTTTATCGTGAAAATCACCATCTATATTAAATATGTTTAATGAATAATTTTCCGCTCCCGCTTCAAACCATTTACTATACACAATTATCATTTCGGCAATTTTATCATAAGTAGTATTGGAAGATGTTTTCTCTACGGCCCAGTCATTAGGAGAAGTGCTTTCCTTTATGCCCTTGACTATATCTTCGGCATTCTTTCTTGTCAGAATTATACTTCTTACATTCTCCTCTCCATTTTCTCTAATAAGTTCGTTGATTAAAGAGGGGGTGATATGGTATCCCTCAAGTATATAACTTCTATTCTCTTTTATCTCTGACTGGATTAATCTTTTTATCGCTTCATAAGACGCCTCACTCTGCATTGTGTATACTCTCACGATTTCATTTGTAGAATATTGGTCGTACAGCTTATCGTTGCTGTAGTTGGTTTTCTGACGTAATACGCTTTTGGGAAATCGTTTTTCTTTATCTGCTGCTGAAGTATATCCCATTACAATATTTTCTAATGTATCTGTTGAAAGCCAAGATACGGATATCTTTTTAGATAACTTCTCTGCGATTGTTGTTTTGCCACACCGAGGTGGGCCGCTTATAAGATATATCATGGATCGTTTTAAATCTATGTTGTTCATTTTTCTGAAAAGTTCTAACGTCCAATCCCCTTGTATAGGATTAACCGCATAAATAAAAGGTTATTTTCGTTGCTGGCCAAGTCGGGCTAGAACCTTTTAGGTTTCAAGCCCGGTAAGGCTTTCTTAAACTATTTTAATTATATCAAATCGACGGGTCTTGAGCGAAGCCATTTATTAAAGGCTAGACTAATTTTCATGGATCTTAGTTAACTATTTCTGCAATTAAATCATAAATATAATCAACCGGGATTGCGATAGAATATCCGGAATTTTGTAGATTAGTATTATAAAGTTCTGGCATTCTAACATTGCGCCACTGATCAACAAAAGGAACAAATTCGACCACAACACCAATTAAGTGAATGTTAGTATTTATGCCTATCTGATTCATCTCTAATACCAATCCTCCGCTATTACCACCATATACAGGACAATCTAATATAATGGTTTTATTTTTATAATTTTTGCCGGCCACTATACCCTTCCTAACAAGGGGCGCATTGTAATCGATTTGCTTCATCTTCTCAGTACTTAAAGAAGCTGGGTAACCTAGAACAAAAATATCATTCGTAATTTCTACCTCCTCAAATTTTCTTGCTCCTGTCATAGCATAATGAATGAGTGAGCCTTCAATCTGTTGTAAAATTGAAACACCGGGAGAAAATTTCAGTTTAAGTGTTTCGTTGAGATTCCCCAATTTAATAACGACCAGGTCCGCAGAATCATGAGATTTTATGTTCTCATCGCTTAGAAGCGTCTCAAAAATAGCTTCATAGACCCTAGGAGTCCTTTGAACACGACCATCTAAAAATGTATAGCAAAGAATCTTTAGCTTATCTCCATACGGTAGGAAATTTTTAGTCACAGAATCTTGTTGATAAATTACATGTTTGGCAGTAATCAAATAAAGCTTACTTCCGTGACTAATTAAAAATCCGGAGCCAGAACTATTCCCAATTAAAATTCTTACTGGATAACTTAAATTATTGTGAGGTAATTTCATAATGATGCTGATCACCTCGGGCTAGAACCTTTCAGGTTTCAAGCCCGGTAAGGCTTTTTTAGACATTTTTTAGTTTATCAAATCTACAGGTCTCGAGCACATGAATAAAGTAATCAACCCTTAGAATCTCAATTTTATTTGAGTATTCGCATCATCCTATTTAATTTATCTACGTCAATAAATTCAGGCGGCGATGATTCTCTGCCAGTCTTAATAGAATTTTTTAATATAGCCCTTAATTTATTTCTGATCTCGGAATTAATGTTGTATTTTGCCACGATATTCCCATATTCTTCTGGCCTAGCCATTCCCTTTTCAGCATTAGCTGCATCGCGTATATTCCTCAATAAATCAAGAGAATCAATTCCTGAAAATAATTTAGGAAACCTAGTGAGTAAAAAGGACCCAACGAATAAATATTGTAGGTTCTGCTCCGTACTATCTGTTTCTAGTTCTTGCCTAGCATTTTTAGATAATTCGACACTCATACCGAATTGATGAAGTACGTGTTTGGCAACTCGCGGTTCTCTTGCTTCATTTTTTAAAAAATTAACCAAATAATTTTGCTGTTTTTCCGTAAACTTAATCTCATAATTAGAAAGGGCATCCTCAACTATATCCTTTAAATTAACTATGGGTAATTCGTAATAGTAATGAACGATTTTCATTAAATATTCATCTCCGTAGCCATTATGTAAACCGTATTTTTTCTCTATCATTTCACTCACAATCCTTCGATCAATTGCCAACACAAAAAGAGTGTTTTTTGCCGATAAAAAATTTTTAATTCCCTCCAATAATTTAACTGTATTTTCTGGCAGGCATCGATCTAGGTCATCTATAAAAATAAATAGCTTTGAGGTTTTGTTCTCACGCAAAACATTTTCAATTATTTTTTCAAAATCATCTTTAAATTTTTCAACTTTATTTACCCAGGATTCATGTTCTTTGTAGATATGGTTCTCCCATAATTTAAAATCTTCTTCTACCTGTTTTACATCTACCAACTGTAACTTTCTAAACATTCCGGTTGCGATTACAGAAGCATCTATCATTATTTTTTTCCACGCCTTATTGTCATTTTTACTTTTTTCTTTTATGCAATTAAGCAAAGCAAACAATAAATCCTTCCGATCTGAATATTCATATTTCCAAGGCTCAAAATAAATGGATGTAATCTTCTTATAATCACCTTGATTTACCGTAAGATGCTGAATTGTATAATGTAGAATAGTAGACTTTCCACTACCCCAATTACCATATAATCCAAAACAATTGGGTAATTCCATGTTTAGTAAAATTTTATCAAGAATTATTTTGGATAAATTTTCATATCCAAATTTATCTTTTCCAAATTCTTGAAGATGTTTTTCGGTAGAAAATTTCATAATTTTATTTACTTATAGGTGGAGCCTCATCCGGGAAATATTCTCCATGTAGACGAAAAATCAAACCTCCCAAAATGGTTCTATATTCTTGGGTGGTTATCCGCTGTGTCGGTACCCCATTATAGCTTACTGTTTTAGGATTAATTTTGTAACGTTCATATTTTTTAGAAGTAACTTTTTCCAGTTCATCGATAGCGTGATTGAGTTGAATCCACGTCTGTTCTTCAAACATAAAACCTTCTTCACGCTCCGGAGCCTGAGACAAATACCCTTGTAATTCAAAATAAATTGGTTTCACTTTATTTTCCATATTTTTATATGTATCACAAATGACTAGATTAATACAGTAAGTTATCTATAACACCCCTCGAGCACAATAACCTATCACGACTTGGCTGCCGGACTAGGACTCGAACCTAGATTAACAGGACCAGAACCTGTCGTCCTACCATTAGACGATCCGGCAATTATCCATATTTTACCTAAATTTCTCACTTTTGTCCAATCAAAAACAGCCCGTAATTACGAGCTGTTTTCTTAAACTAAATTATTTTTTCTTCTTTAGCCAGCTCCAGATTAGTGCAACTAACCAACCAAAGATATATCCAATGACAAATGTGAGTGCAAGAAGTGCAATCGTCCCTGTCCAAGTCGGTTCGATAATAGTATATGGAAATTCCACAAAACTAATCTCCATTGTCCAAGCAAGGAAACTATCTGCTACATCAGTAACAATAGCAACAACCCAAACTAAATGCATAAAGGCCGTAACGAGACCAAAAGACATACCTAATTGATGTTTATCTGTTTTCATAATTTAAATAACATTTTTTTAATTAATATAAATAAAATCGACCTAAACTTTTAAATATCTTCTAATAGCAATATAACTTGAAATCACACCTAAAGTCACTCCTAACCCAATGACCATCCCCGATATTTGCAGAGCGTAAGTTCCAAAATATCCAAGTAAATCAATATTTGGCGCGAATGCACCAATTTTAGGTGAGACTATGGAAATCGTAGGATAAAAAATTGCCAATGCAATTACACCACCGAAAAATCCATATAATACTCCTTCGAGAATATGCGGACCTCTTATTTGTCTATTTTCCGCACCAACCAATCTCATGATTTCGATTTCCTGTCTTTGGCTATATATTGTTAAACGGATCGTATTAAAAGCAACTAAGACCGCAATCAAACCAAGCATCACTACAGTAATTAGCCCCCATCTTCCAACCCCATCAGAAATTTTTTGAACTTTTTCGATAACTCCTCTGTTTTCATAAAAATTTATTTTATCAATCGCACTACTTAAAAAACTAGCTTCTAATTCTTCAACGATTCCTTCGTAATGAGAAGGATCAATCGCTTTAATATTTAAAGATGCTTGTAAAGGATTATCATCTAATTCAGATAAAGATTCTTGGATTAATTCATCATTTTTATGTCTCTCTTTAAATTTATCCAAAGCTTCTTCTTTAGAAACATAAATTACACTTTTAACCGTATCAATCTCTTTTAACTCTTCCCCTACAGCCAAAATATCAACTTCAGTTGCTTCATCATTAAAATATGCCGTAACGTCTACTTTATCCTCAAGATCAGCTAATACAGAAGATGATAAAAAATTAAACGTTAACAGCCCCGTAAATAAAAGTAGGGTCAAAGCTAATATCCCTGTTGTTGCCATACTTAAATAACTATTTCTTTTGAAATTCTGCCAACCGAACTTAATCATCCTATTAAAATTTGTTTTCATAACATATATTTACCTTTATCAGCTTGATCACGTATAATTTTTCCTTTATCCAAGCTTATAACTCTTTTCCCTACAAGATTAACAGCTTTTTCGTCATGAGTAGCCAAAATTACAGTTGTCCCAAAACCATTGATCTTCATTAATAATTTTACCACATCATAACATGTAGTTAGATCTAAATTACCTGTTGGTTCATCTGCCAACAAAATTTTCGGCCTATGTATCAATGCACGAGCAATTGACACTCTTTGTTTCTCTCCTCCCGATAATTCATTAGGAAAACTGTTAATTTTTTCGTTTAATCCAACTACACCTAAAACTTGCGGAACATCTTCCGCAATTTTTTCATCGGTTGCACCAGAAGTTTCCAATGCGAAAGCAACATTTTCATAAACCGTTTTATTACTCAATAACTTAAAATCTTGAAAAATAGTTCCAACCATTCTTCTTAATAAAGGAATATCTTTTTCTTTTATTTTATTAACCTCAACATTATTAACAATAACATCGCCTTGTGTAGGAAGTTCTTCTCGAGTTAAAAGTTTCAACAAAGTAGTTTTGCCAGATCCATTAAGTCCGACAATAGATACAAACTCTCCTTTTTTAATAGTTAAATTAACATCTTCCAACGCAAAATAATTTCCGTTATATACTTTTGTTATTCCTTTAAATTCGATCATTATTTTTTAGGTTTTATAAACTTATCTAATTTACCGTCTAAAACTTCTTCTGGTTGACTTGATTTTACGCCAGTTCGATGATCTTTGACCATTTTATATGGATGTAAAACATATGATCTGATTTGACTACCCCACTCAATACCTCCTGGTTCTACTTTTGCTTTTAATTCGGAAATCTCTTCTACTCTTTTCTCTTCCATAAGTTTTACTAATCTAGAAACCAATATCTGCATCGCTTTTTCTTTATTTTGAGCCTGTGATCTTTCAGATTGAATAGAAACTGAAATTCTCGTCGGGATATGCGTTATCCTTACTGCGGAATCAGTTTTCTGAAGATGCTGCCCTCCAGGACCAGATGATCGAAACGTATCGATCCTCAGATCATCAGAATCAATCTTCAATTCAACTTTTTCAAGCTCAGGTAATATATCAACAAGTGCAAACGATGTATGTCTTAAATTCTTAGCCGAAAAAGGAGAAATTCTCACCAATCTATGAACTCCCGCTTCTTCTTTTAATTCATCAAAAATTCCTTTACCAGTTAACTCACAAGCAACACTTTTAATACCTTTTTGTTCTCCTAATGACTCGTTTAATATTTTAAAACTAAACCCTCTGCGTTCCGCAAAGCGCTTATACATCCTTAAAAGCATCGAAGCCCAATCTTGAGCATCAACACCGCCTGCGCCTGAATATATGTACAACAGGACACTATTCGGATTATATCTCATTCAAAATAAATTATAACAAAGCAGTGAATAAAGCAAAGGGAAAACTATATTGACATATATCTTCAATATGACATAATAACGTTGTTGTTTAACAAAAGGGGGTCGAAATGAAAATTATCGACGTGCATGTACATTTATTAAAATGGATGCCGGAAGTAGGGTTTTGTCCTATATTAACCTTCAATCAAACTATAACCGATCTACATCAAGACTTAATAATAGGTAATGTATCTCATACTATATTAATCCCAACATACAAAGAGGATAACGAACGAGATATATCATTTGAAGCTTTATTAAACTTAACATCTGACGACTTACCTCCCTCCCGCTTCAGTATATTAGGGTCAATACAAGTTACTGGAGAACCTATTCAATTTGAAAAAGGAATGAAGCTTTTGAGGGAAAATTTTGCAAGTAATCGTATTGTAGGTGTAAAAATATGTCTTGGCTATGAGTATATCTTCCCATTTGATAAGAGACTTGAACCAATATACAAACTTTGCACCATATATGACCGTCCCGTTGTATTTCATACAGGAATAACTTTAAATGAAGACCGGCCAGCACGTTTAGAATTTGCACATCCGCTACATTTGGATCGTGTTGCTTTTGAACATCCTGAATTAAAAATCATTATGGCTCATTGTGGAGCTCCTTGGTTCGATAGTGCTATGGCAGTTCTAAGTAAAAACAAAAATGTTTTCGCTGACATCTCCGGTATGACGGAAGATAATTGTCTCGATGGCCCTTATGGACAATGGGTTGTCGATAGAATCCAAGGGGTTATGGATTATTGCTCTCCCACAAAATTTCTTTATGGGACAGATTATCCACTAGCAAGACAGGCGGTATATCAAAAATTCGCAAAAAGACTGCGAATGACAAAAGATGAAGAAGAATACTTTTATTACAAAAACGCCAAAGAACTCTTTGGTCTAACATGGGTGTAGCTTGGCAAATGCCAAGCTTTTTTATTGGAGCCTACGGGAGGATTCGAACCCCCGACCTTTACTTTACGAAAGTATTGCTCTACCACTGAGCTACGTAGGCATTTAAATTTACAGAAATATTAGCAAAAAATAAGCTTCTTTAAAAGTGTCAAAAAAAATATGACCCCACTTTCGCAGGGTCGTAAACATAGAATGTGGAATACAGCTTATAGAGCAGGCTGCATTAAGTGTGTGTAGACTCGAGGAGCTCCTCCACAGAATTCGCTAGAGCGAATTCGAATTGAAGACCTTCTTTACAATGCTTCATTTTCATCCCGGATCCTTGGCAAATTTCACCAAAAACTAAATGATCTGAAACTTCAGTAGACCTACCAATCACCGAGACACCCACAACGACCTCGCCACATTCCGAACATACCATTTAGCTCCCTCCTTTTGGGATTAAAGGTACTTAACAAGTAAACTATACTAATTATACCAAAAAATAAGGTGTTGAGTCAAGTAGTATAGATGAGCAGATTAGTAGACTAAGTTAGATTTGGAACTTATACAATCTGTTTTATATAAAAGAACCCGTCCCTTACGATTACTCGTAACATAGACGGGTTCAGTAATGTTCTCCTAGCTTACTCTGTGGGTAACGTGGGGAGCGGTAGTGGAGTCCAAAGCTTGAGTAAGTGATGAAAACGTGACATCAGCCATTCCTTGATTGCTGGCTCATCAGCCCTACAAACTTCTACAGAAACGCTTCTGAAGAAGCCCTTACTTTGTCCAACACAGAAGACCACCAACCTACTATCTCTGTAGCTCTCATCTCCTTGCCACTTGATTGGGCTCTCTGGGTCGTTTCCTTCCTTACGAGGAGATTCCCAATCCCATCTGAACACAAGGTTTATATCGGGGTCAGAGTCTCCTTCATTTTCCAGAAATTCTGCCCAGCTCTTATAGGAAGCTGTGCAATCATTGCTGAAATAGTTGTCCTCGGAACAATAGTAAGGATGCTCCACTTCCCAAAGGTGTTGTTCTGTCATCTCGGCCTCCTTTTCTTGATTGTTAATAACTAAACTATACCACATCTCTGTGGTTTGTGTCAATATGTGCTCCCCGGGTAGGACTCGAACTTTAATTTAATGAGCGGGATACGAGAATCGGACTCGTGTCTCTTGCTTGGGAAGCAAGTATATTACCACTGTACTAATCCCGCTTAAATATTCTGTTTATAAGATTATTTAAAAAGTCTTTTTTTTCAATATCTTCTGAATCAGAAGCTATTTTTTCTTCATCTCTTACTATATACGCAACATTTTCACCAGGATCCTTTAAATTTAATTTTAATCTTGCCTGTCTATCTAAATATGAATTGCTTTCAAAATATTCAAATTCTGATTGGAGTTTTTCAGTCTTTTCATCCGATCCAGCAATTCTGCCCTCCAATTCGTTTATTTCATTATTTAGCGATTCTATAATCGGCTTATTCTTAAAGACCAAAAAGCCTAAAAAACAAATCGTAAAAATACTTAGTATAGTAAATCCTTTTGATTTCAAAAAATTACCCATTGAGATATTTTTCTCTTTTATTATTAATTAATTCAACAACCTCTTGGGGATTTTTAACATTGTTAAATTTTATCGTCCCACCGTTTGTTTTAATTTTAACATTACCATATCCATATATACTTGAAGAAAATCCTTTTTGGGTGTAACTTACTTCAATAATATCGGAATATAGACTTTCGATAACGATTTTATTAAAAATACCTTTTTGGTGGTGATGTATAATACGTTTATCTGATATAATAAGATAGTCACGATACCAAACGGAAAATTTAGTCCCAGCAATCAGTAAAGCAGCCCCAATAGAGATTAATAAAACCCACGGCCAAAAATATCCACCATAATCAAAATTAAAATAATAACGAATTCCAAAAACAACAATTAAAACCAAAATGGCAAAAGACACATGGTTGGTTAATAAAGATGTGTGACGCCTAATTATCTTATGCATAGAAAAAAAATATTTATATTTATTTGGCGAGTAATTATTTTTATTATAGCCCTCAGTCTCGTAGGCTTTCTTTTACTCCCACTATTCTACTAGTATTATACTAGCGTCTAAGCATCTCTAAAAATACCTTCTGGGGAAGATTAACTCTTCCTCGTTCTTGCAATTTCGCTTTTCCTTTCTTTTGTTTCTCCAATAATTTCTTTTTCCGGGTCACATCTCCACCATACAGATAACCTGTTACATCTTTTCTTCGAGCTTTAATATCCTGCCGAGCAATTATTTTACTCCCGATTGCAGCCTGAAGAGAAACGGAAAACTGCTGTACTGGAACAGTTTCTTTTAATTTATCAACCATTCTTTTTCCTTCTTTGTATGTCAAAGATCTGTGAACGATCTTTGAAAATGGTTCGATCAAATCACCGGCAATTAATATATCCAATCTTACCAAATCACCAGTTTTATATCCCGCTGGTTCATAATTAAACGACGCATAACCAGAAGATACACTTTTTAATCTGTCATAGAAATCTTCTACCATTTCTGACAAAGGCATCAAATATTTCAAAAGTACCGTTTCTTTACCGACATATTCTGTATTTTGATAAGTAGATCTTGTTTCCGCCATTAAATTCATCAAAGCCCCTAAATATTCATTGGGTGTAATTATTTCAGTCGCAACAATCGGTTCCTCGATACTCTCAATTAAATTAGGATCGGGTAATGCACCTGCCGAACGAATTGAAATAGTTTTTCCGTCTTTTAAATTAATCTTGTGTTCAACAGACGGTGTAGAAATAATCAGATCTAAATCAAAATCCCGTCTTAATTTTTCACTAACTATTTCAACATGAAGCATACCCAAAAATCCACATCTAAATCCTCGTCCCAGCCCCTCGGTACTCTGAGGTTCAAAACTTAATGCTGCATCAGATAATTCTAATTTCTCCAAAGCATCTTTTAATATATCGTGATCATCCGCATTCCTGGGGAAAAAACTTGCAAAGACAACTGGTTTTGGTTCTTTGTATCCCGATAGAGGTTTAACGGAAGAATTTGCATACGCAATCGTATCTCCAACCCTTGATAATCCTACATGTTTTAAACCAGTAGCAATAAATCCAATTTCTCCAGCATTTAATTTTGCAGTCTTAAAAAGCGCAGGTTTAAAAAATCCTACCTCCTTAGCTTCTGTTTTTGCTCCAGAAGCCATAAAGATTAATTTATCATTAGATTTAATAGACCCACCAAAAACTCTTACAAAAGCAACTACCCCTTTATATGAATCGTACATAGAATCAAAAATCAAAGCTTGTAATTCACCCTTCTCTTCTTGAGGAGATTTAATTCTTTCGATCACAGCATCCAAAACCTGTTCAATATTTTCTCCCTTCTTGGCGGAAATTCTTAAAATTTCTGATTTATCTACCCCAACAAGCTCAACGATCTGGTTTTCAACTTCTTCAATTCTCGCATTAGGTAGATCAATTTTATTTATAACAGGAATAATGTCTAGTTTCTGCTCCGTTGCTGCATGTAAATTAGAAAGAGTTTGTGCCTGTACTCCTTTGGTTGCATCGACTAATAGAATTGCGCCTTCGACAGCGGCCAATGAACGAGATACCTCATAAGAGAAATCAACATGCCCGGGAGTATCTATTAAATTAAAAATATAATCCTTATATTCCATTCTAACCGGCTGTAATTTAATCGTTATTCCTCTTTCTCTTTCTAAAGGATGTATATCCAGAACTTGTTCTTTCATTTTTCTTTTTTCAATTGTTCCTGTAATTTCAAGCATCCGGTCTGCTAATGTAGACTTTCCGGCGTCAATATGCGCAATAATCACAAAATTCCTGATTTTATTCATATATCATAATTTAACACTAATAAAGTATAAAAAGAAGGAGTGTGTAATACTCCTTCGTCAAAGATCTTTTATCTATTCAACCCTCCAATTTAATTTAATTTTTTCTTCAAAAACTACATTTCTCCAAATTACAAAACCACTAAGGTCTTTAGGTGTAACTCCATATATAGGAGCACGTCCTAAAATGAATACGGCATTAACTGTATGACCTCTGAAAAATTCGTAAAATGCATAACGGTCATTGAGTGTATAACTCATACCACCTTTAAATCTCCCGGGGGAAAGATAACTACCACTAGAGTCGATATATTCTTCTCCATCGTCTCTGATAAAAGCGATGCTTTCCCAAAAAGTAGCAGAATTGGCCGTATAGAAATAATCGATTCTGAGAAGGTCTCCCTTTGTGAGAGTAGCTCCAGCAGCAGGCTCGAACGAAATTAACTCAAATCCATTTTGGAAACTAGGTTCCTGTGAAGTAGGTTCTTGTGTAATAGGATCACTACTTGTCGGAAAACTCCCCTTACAAGCAAATATAAAAGCACTAACAATAACCAGGAAAAATGTAAAAGTTCTCATTTTTACCCTCCCTTACTGAAATATGCTTATTAACAATACATTATTAATAATAAACGTCAAGAACGTATCTTTCTTAATCCGATCAAAAGTAGTAGAGCATTCAAATTACCTGCCAAGCTAAAAGCTATGGCCAATCCTACTACACCTAAATATGCAAATTGAAAACTTAATATAATGTTTACGATTATAGAAATTACGCTGAAAACAACAGGTGTACGTGTATCCTGAACGGCAAAATATGCTTTAGATAATATTAAAATCAAACTGTATGCCAAAATACTAAAAGAAAAGATCCCTAAAACCTCGGCCGTAAGTGCTACATCTCCTACATCAAAATTACCAACACCCAAAACAATATCAACAATCCAAAATCTTAGAAAATACATCAGTATAGAAACAGGTAAGACCATTAAAACAATACTCTTTATTGAAGAATAAACATTTTCTATAAATCTTTTTCTATCACTCAAAGCTCTTCTTGAAAATGCCGGGAAAATTGCCGTTGCCAAAGAAGCACCAAAAAACCCAATGGGTAAGTGCTGTAGATGATTCGCAAAATTAAAAATAGTAATACTCCCAACAGCTAAAGTAGAAGCAATAGCATTAATAACAATAAAATTTATTTGTAGAGCAGCTAGCCCAATTGTTCTTGGAATCATTAGCGTAATAATTTTTCGTAGTGCCGAATCTTTAAAATCAAGGATTCCCTTCCAATTAAATCCTGATTTGATCAAAGTCGGTAGCTGTATCAAAAGATGAAGAAAAGCTCCTAAAATAACACCCCAACCAAGACCCATATATGCATTCTCCATATTCGGAGCGAAAAATAAAGCTCCGATTATAATACCAACATTATATAAAATAGGAGCGATCGCATAAGACATAAATTTTTGCAGAGACTGCAAGGCAGATCCCATAATCGTACTAATCGCAAAAATTATGGGACTCAGAAACATTAATCTCGTTAAAGCAATCGCTGCCTCCTTTTTTTCTGAATCAAACCCTGGAGCAATATACTCCATTAGTTGAGGAGTAAAGATCAAAAGAATAAAAGATAAAACCGCTATTATAACTAAGGAAAAATTTAAAAAGTTACTTACTAAATTCCAAGCACTATTTTTATCTTTCTCGTATTTCTCAATAAAAACAGGAATAAACGCTGCTGAAACCGCTCCAATAACAATAAGGTTAAAAATAAAATCCGGTATTCTAAATGCTGTATAATAAATATCCAGCATATCTCCAGCACCAAAACTACCGGCTAGAATCCTATCCCTTAAGAGTCCCATAATTTTTGATAATAAATTAAAAGAAGCTAGGACTACACCCGCTCCAAAAATAGTCTTAAATTGTCTGTGTAATATTTCCACTATCTCATTCTAATCTCTATTAGTTTATCCTCATCAAAATTAGAATCCAAAACTACCTTTTCATCTTCGACTCCTAAATACGAAGATTTATATATTAAATTAAGATTTGAAGGAATCTCGAATGAATATTTTAAATTATGACCAATTAATCCCGATTGCTTTTGAATATATAAACTGTAATCGCCTAATATCTCAATAGTGCTTACATATTCTAAAGTAACTGTTTTTTCTTCCCCTGGTTTTATCACCATCCAGAAAGCAAATTCATCTTTGCCAGATTCTTCCAAAAACTCAACATTGTGTTCACCAACCTTTCGAGTATTTTCATATGCTAAAAGATCAGGGTCAGTTACAAAATCTTTATTGTTATAACTCACCAACGCTTTATAGTCAACCTTATCCGTTCCTTCAATATTTAATAATTTTGAACCTTTTGGAACTAATACCCTTATATAATCAGGATTTGTCCGGTTATAAAATCCATATTCCGTATCTCCTCCGTTATGTTTTCGGGTAATCGTAATTTTTGTCTTTGGATGACTCCCCATTATGGATGTCTCTATCTCAACCGAAGTGTCTATATATTTATCTGTTTTCGATCCTTTTACATTTGAGTGAATTATGGAAAGATAATCACCTTCAACTGATTTTACTTCACCAGCAAAATCATTTTTTACGGCAACACTTTGTAATACTGGATCAATAAAGTAGGCTAAGATCTGTTTTCTAACAATTGCTCTCGCTAATATTTCGGATACCTCTATCCATTTCTCTTGCGATAGTTCAGATATTTTTTGTAAAAATAGGGGAGTGAAATCAGTTAAAATAACTTTCGAATGTTTTCTATCTTCTTTATCACCATATTCGACTTCGTTTTGAATTTCACTCAAAAAGTTTTCCGCATTCAATACCACCCCATAATCAGGAACTTCTATATCCCCTACAATACCCAAAATCTCAACAATAACTTCAGGAGTAACGGAAAAAACTCCATCCACTTCTATCCCACCACTTCCTTTCTCGTAAAACTCGGTAATTTTGAAAGCAGAAGTAGGAAAATCAGCAAACCAATTAGCATCTCTCATACCCCAAGTAGGAGTAACATGCTGTAATGGTTTAGGAGGAATTATATTATCTTCTACTTGTCCGTCAGGATTATATATATCATCAACTTCTATTTCTTCAAAATATCCCTTTACTAAATTAACCAGCGCATAGCTGCCAGGAAACCCTCCAGTAGCCCTTACCTCGCTTGTATTCTGGAATATCACTAAGTATTTTCTTGATCCTCCTTCTCCGATCACTGACGAAAGAAAATTGGAATATTCCACGGCGTCTTCAATAAATCCTTCAAATAAAGGTAATTTTTCTTTTAATTCATTAAATATTTCTCTTTTATCTTCCGGGATTATAGAATCATCAACTTCTTGCAAACTATCATTTGCCTGCTCTATATATAGCATGGCTTGTAAAATAGGTTTCTTAAAAGAATCTACAAAAATAGAAAGTGATTTTTTATTCTCTTCACCTAGCCCAAAATATGAAAATAGGTTTTCATTAGTTAATCTCCCTAAAGAAGCAGATAAACTTTCTCCGGCTTCTGCTAATTTTTCACCAGCCAACACCAAGTTCTTCGCGGAATTAGCTTTATCTAATCCAGGGATACCTTTAAAAGCAGCTGCAAAATTCAATCCCATTAAATTTAATTTATTACTTACGATCTCAAATTTATTTTTAGCGATAGAAAAATTAGATGCCGCTTTTTGAAACTCAAAATTTTCCAAATTTATCCTGGCTGATTCTAAATTAGCTAAAGCATCTTCTCCGCTATTTTTGGCTTTAAAAATATTGGTAGTATAAAATCCCGCTATGGCGATAAAAACAACAAGAATAGCAGTTTGGTATTTTTTAAATACGGCTAGTTTAGGAATAAGTTCCGGTGAAGGTGGCGGAACTGGTGTTTCGGGGTCTTCTTTCATTCTATTTAGCCATACATCGACTTCATTTGATCCCTCTGGGGGAATTTCTTCCTGGCCTTCTTCTTTAGGCTCAGGTAAAGTGTAATCGATGGTTTGGGTATCCATCTCTCTAGTCTTCATTATTGTCTTTTTGATATCTGGTCTTCTGAAAGAATTTCTAGGTTTAGGTGTATAAAATTTCCCCCCAACACTCGAAACAATTTTAGCAACTTCGCTTACATCAATCTCCGCATCAATACTACGTTCTTCTACTATGTCTTCGTGTAATTTTTTCAATTCTGTTTCCGGAACTGGAATGGGAGATTTAATCTCTTCTTTCTCAATCTCTTCTTTTTTATTTAATTTGATTGTTTCTTCTTCAATTCTAACTCCTTCAGACTTCCCTGGTCTTATATCGAACATCGCCCCAAAGTTTTTATTTGAGGTCATGTATTAATTATACACTACAAATACGGCTTCTCTTGTGTATAAAAATCTTAATCCTAAATATAAATATCCTTAAAAATTTTACTTTGTTGATTTTTACAACCATATCAAGTACCGTATTAAAAAGGAGGGTAAAAAGCCCTTTTAAAAATGAATATGGTAAAAGTAGTTAGGTTATAGAATTCGATAAAGAACATCGAACAAGGAGGGTTAGAAAATGGATGAAAGAAATTTAACTTTACCAGGTAATCCAAGATACCAGCCCAATGAAATGAAAGCTTTTTTCGGCTATGACAATCTCTATTTAGGTCTAGCTCAGGTTGAATTCGCCACAATAGAAACACTCGGAGAAATTGGTGTAATCCCAACGGAAGAAATAGAAACTCTAGGACCGGAACTAAAAGAGAAGATTTTGGCAATCCCGACGACTCAAGTGGACAAGATAGAAAAAAAAATCACTCATCACGATGTCCGAGCATGGGTCAGAGAAGCACAGAAAATAATGAATTGTGCTTTGGCACAATGGATCCATATCCCTCTTACCAGTTACGATGCCCTGGATACCGGAAGAATTATTCAATTTTATTCAGCTTATCAGAAAGTGTTAAAGCCGTCGCTGAAAGAAACCGTGGGTCTTTTAGCTGATTTAGTTGAAAAGTTTGCCAACCAACTACAAATTGGCCGAACGCATGGACAACATGCTCTGCCAATAACAGTTGGGTTCTGGTTGGCAACTATTCTTCAGCGAATCCTATATAACTGGCACCAAATGAATATCTACTCAGAAGGATTAGTCGGCAAAATTTCCGGGGCTGTCGGAGCTTATAACGCTCAAATCGGGCTTCAATTCGATCAACAGTCCGGCGATAAAACTTTTGAAGAACGAGTTCTGTATAAATTAAATTTAACTCCGGCAAAAATCAGCACTCAAATTCTTCCGCCTGAACCGCTCGCCTATTTCTTGTTTTCATGCACCATGATGTCGAACTCACTCGGACAACTAGGAAGAGATTGTCGTCATCTGATGCGGACGGAAATAGCCGAAGTTACGGAATCTTTTGAGAAAAATCAAATCGGTTCATCTACTATGCCTCACAAGAGAAATCCGATTAATTTTGAAAATCTTGAGGGAATGTGGTTGAAAACAAAAAATGAGTTCGGTAAAGTTCTTGATACTCTCATTAGCGAACATCAGCGCGATTTGGTTGGCAGCTGCGTTGCCAGGGATTATCCCATTATCCTGATCAATCTCCAGAAACAGCTTGATACTCTGACTAAAAAAAATAAAGAAGGGGTATCATTTCTCTCAAGAATCACAGTTGACCGGAATGCCTGCCAAAAGAATTTCGACATGAGTTCCAATTTTATTCTTTCCGAACCTCTATTTATCGCCCTTCAAATGGCCAACTACCAAAAAGACGCTCATGAACTGGTTAATCGAATATTGGTCCCCGAAGCGAAAAAAACAAATTTATCTTTGATCAAAGTATTGGAAAGATTAGCTGACGAAGATATCCATCTCAAGGAAGTATTAAAAAGAATTCCGGAAGAAATTCAAGAACTTTTTCAGCATCCGGAAAACTATATCGGTAAAGCCAAAGAAAAAGCAAAAGAGATAGTATTCTCTGCCAGACATCAAATAAACTATTAACTTAAACTTTGACAAAACAAAAAGGAGACGCAAATGAACTATGAGAAAAGATCATTGCACAGCGAAGGGAAAACAAAGAAAATTTGGGATATAGAAGATAATCCTAAAATCGTGATTATCGAAAACAAAAAAATGATTACAGCTTTTGATGATTCGAAGTTTACCAAAGAATTCGAAACCAAAGCTATTTATTCAACAAACACCACTTGTCGGATATTTGAACTCTTACAAAAAGCCGGTATCCCGGTAGCTTACCAGGAACAAATTTCGCCAACTGAATTCCTGGCTGAAAAGTGTACTATGATTCCTCTGGAAGCAGTTGCCCGCCGGTTTGCCGTAGGAAGCTATCTTAAAAGACACCCCGAATTATCTTCAAATATAAATGAGATACCTCATCGTTTTCATCGGCTGGTCACTGAATTCTTTCTCAAAACCACCGACGGTAAGTTGATTATACCGGAACACGGAACGATATTGGATGGCCTCGACCCGAAAAAAGGAGAAGAAGACCCTTTTATTATCGATCCTTATGAAAAAGAATGGCGTCTCTTCCATTCAAAAAAGACGTCCTGGGATCCTGAAGCAGACCTCAATAAATGTGTTTCAGCGATTAAGATTTTAGGAGACGATTTCGGAGAAAAAATCAAAAGTATGGAAAATATTCTTCGAAAGGTATTCTTGACCCTCGAAGGCGCTTGGGGCACCATAGGACTCCGGATTATCGACATGAAGATCGAATTTGGGATCAGGATCACCACCAACCCAAACAGGCTTGTAGTAGCCGACGTTATCGACAACGACAGCTGGCGGCTCCGTGATGCCAACTGGCAAGAACTCAGCAAAGAGTCGTTTCGCCAGGGAGAGGAACTTTCCGAAGTCGAGAAAAAATACGGAATCGTTTCCTCGATGGTCAATCAAATTAGGATTCCTAAACAAATTCTGGTTTTTTGGAAAGGCTCAAAAGATGACCTTTCCCCTGATCTTCAAATCCCCTATATCTACACCGCGGAAATTATTCTTTCCGGACACAAATCTCCGAGAAAGGCCCTTGCTCAACTCAATAAGATTATTGGGGAATATCCCGACGGCGGAGTGATTGTTGTTAAGGTCGGACGGAGTAACGGACTCGGACCCCCGCTGGCCGCTAGGACCAATTGGCCTGTCATTGCCATACCAGCTACGATCGAAAAAAACCCGGAAGACATTTGGAGCAGCATCCGGATGCCTTCTAATGTTCCTTTAATGACTGTTTGGCCAGAAAAAAACGCTCTATTGGCTGCTCAAAACATTTTGGCACAAAAAAACCCGCTCCTTTACATGAAAAGACAAAAAGAAATTGAAGAATTCGATATCTAAATTATTCAAAAACACAAAACGCCGTAATCACGGCGTTTTTCAATGGTTGTATTTTTATAAAAAATCCCCTAATACTTAGGAGATCCTATTTTACTAGAACAATGTTTTTGGTGTTGTTCCCAGAACGTCTTTATTATAAACATATGACATACGTGACACGCAATACAATCGCATTTATCACAATCCTGACCCAATCTCTTCCATATATGCATACAATCGCAATCGCAATGTTCATGTGGCGAAGCAATAAGTGTTCTTTTCTCTATTTTGCTCATTTTTAACCTCCTATAATAAGAGCTAAACAAACTCTACTTTGTATTTATAATCAAATCAAGCGTCTCATAGGCTGTTTTATCCCAAGAAAACTCCCTAGCTCTATGCCCTCCTCTCCAAATAAGTTCTTTTCTTAAAGATTCATCCGTTAAAACATCTCTGATCGCAGAGTAAAGCTCTCTAATATTATACGGATCAATTAATAAAGCGGCATCGTTCACAACTTCGGGGATAGAGGAAACATTTGATGCAACAACGGGAGTCCCACATGCCATAGCTTCAAGGGGTTGAAATCCAAATCCTTCAAAAAAACTAGGATATACCAAAAGTTCTGCCGCGTTATACATCGCTGGCCTATCATCATCTTCAATATAATCAATGTATTTTATAAATTTACTGAACTGCCCTTTTTCCATTTTATTGAAAATATCCTTATATAACCATCCTTTCGATCCAGTAATTACAAGATGATATTCTTCAAAACCAAAATCTCTTTTCAAAATTTCAAAAGCTTCGATAATACCACAAATATTTTTACGCGGTTCAATCGTTCCAAGGTAGAATATAAATTTTTTAGGAAGATTGTATTTTTCTTTTATTCTTGCCAATTCCTCCTCGGAATTTATTTTTTTAAATTTATCTAAAACACCGGAATAAATAACATTAATTTTCTCAGGAGTAACTTTGTATTTTTCTACTAGATCCTGCTTAGTGGATTTAGAAATTGCGATTATTTTATCAGCACTATGTGCTTGGCTTTTCGGATTCATTTGAAGTGTATTCCAAATATTTCTATCGAAGGAAAAGAATTGCGGATGATGAAGAAAAGAAAGATCATGAAAAGTAACCACTCTTTTACATTCAGGTGAAAGAGAAGCGATATAGAAATGAGGGCTAAAGAAAACATCGGCTCCTTTAATAATCTTATCTAGATAAGGCTGTCCTATAAATCTTGAAGTAGCAAAAAGAATTTTATTCGGAACTCGTTTATAAAAAAGCTCTACGTTGTCCGCTTCCATCCACGGATAACGAATTAAAGTATCTTTTATCCCACTATAAAAAAGCTTGAATTTAACATTACGTGCAAGCGGGATCATATGAGCTAAAATATTTTTAGTATATTCTTCTATACCGCTTGATTTGTTTTTCGATAGTAATCGTATATCAACTCCTATAGTCATAGATCATTTACAATATTCATAAATTTTTCTTTAAAAACAGCCTTATCAAAATTAAGTGCATGTCCTCTTATATATTCTGAATCAAAATAGCTTTCTTTGAAATCCCTAACAGCATCATGTAAGGAAGCTATCGTTTGAAAATCAAAAAATTTACCCGTCATATTCTCTCTAATTGTTTCCAGTGCACCACCACCACGAAAGGCAATTACGGGCCTTCCTGATGCCATCGATTCCAGTGGTACTATACCAAAATCTTCTTCCTGCGGAAAAACCAAAGCTCGAGCTCGTGAATAATATTTAGGTAAAACGGAATCTGAAACCAACCCTAAAAATTCAATATTATCCTTAGACATTGTTTCTAATCTTTTTCTTTCAGGTCCATCTCCTATTATTTTTAATTTCCATCCCAATTCATTAAAAGCAGAAATAGCCAAATCAAATCTTTTGTACGCAACAAGTCTTCCAACCATAAGAAAATAATCATCGACATCATCAGAAGTTTTAAATCTTGCGGCATCAACAGGAGGATTAAGTACCTCGGAATCACGATTGTAATATTTCTTTATTCTCTCTCTTACAAATTCCGAATTAGCAACAAATTTATCCACCCGTGTAGATGCTTCTCTATCCCAAATTCTAAGATAACTTATGAAAAATGGAATGATACTTTTAAGTAATTTCGGAAAACCAAATTCCTCTAAATATCTATGACTATCATCCCAAGCATATCTTAATGGAGTATGACAATAATCTAAATGGTACATTCCTGGCTTTACTATCACTCCTTTTGTATAACCGGAAGAATCAGAGATAACTAAATCATAATGAGATAAATCGAATTGTTCTACCGCCAAAGGCATAAAAGGAGAAAACAAACGATGATTTTTTTTAGCAAAAGGGATGTTTTGTAAAAAAGAAGTCCGAATAATTCTTTTCCCAAAAGCCCCACCAGTTAATTTTTCATTATAAATAAGAGTATATATAGGTGCTCTCGGAAAAAGCTCACACAAAGCAGTTAAAACACGCTCTGCCCCTCCATATTGGGTTAGATAGTCATGAATAAGCGCAACTTTCATATTTAAACTGCCGATTTATCGGTAAATACTTTTATAAAAGTTTTAATAATAATCTTCATATCAATAAAGAAAGACCAGTTCTCGATATAAAAAGTATCTAAGGCTACTTCTTTCTCAAAAGACAAATCGGAACTTCCGGATACTTGAGCCAAACCAGTAGCCCCCGCCTTTATCGCTAAAACATTTTTATGGTGCCCTAGATATTGTTCAATTTCATCGGGCTGATGAGGACGAGGTCCAACTAAACTAATTTCTCCTTTTAAAATATTCAGTAGTTGAGGAAGTTCATCTATTCTTGTTTTTCTAATAAACTTTCCAACCAAGGTAACCCTAGGATCTTTTTTTAATTTAAACAACGGTCCGTCCAACCTTTCGTTATATCTCAAAAGCATATGTTTTAGTCTTTCTGCGTTTCTGATCATCGATCTAAATTTATACAAATCAATCACCCTATTTTTACTAATCCTTTTTAATTTTACAAAAACTGGTCCGTCCGTTTCCCATTTAATCACGAAAGCGACGATTAAAAATAAAGGTGAAAGAATGATCAGACCTAAAACAGCAGCCCCAATATCAACAACTCTTTTAATAATCCTTCCCCAACCATATAAAGAAGTTCTTCTTAATTCAATTAGAGGAATGTCAGTAAACATATCAAAAGTAAAATTCTTGGTCAGTATCTGATGAACATTGGGAACATATTTAAAAGACAAATGATATTCATTACAAAAAGCAACCAACTCAGAAACTTCGTCTGCGGAATAATTTGGATCAGCTAAAATAACTTGATCTACTCCAGGATTTCCAATTGCCACTTTAATCTCATCGACTTCGGGACTCTTAAGTTCTTTTACAACTATTAACCCCCAGGAAGGGTTAGTTTCAATATCTTTTTTAATTTTTTCAGATATTTTATCCCCACCAATAATCAATACTTTCTCAACGCCCAACTTCCAATTTTTTTGAGCCAATCTCATTAAAAGTCTTCCAGTCATTACAAATACAATCGTGAAAATCCACGCACCAATAACTAAGAATCGAGAATCGAATAATTCTTGTCTTAAGAAAATAAAGATAATAATACCCATTATCCCGGCAGATGACGCAACTACGATCTTAAAGAATTCTTCCGTTATCTTCCGAGTTACATTCATCGCATACAAACCAGAAATCGCATATACCACTAAAAAGAATAAAGAAACAAAAAATACCAAAATAAAATACCTATCTAGAGGAAGATTTAATTCAAAAAGTACCGGTCTAAAAGAAGATAGTATCTCGGTTCTAAAAAGGTAAGTAATTAAACCGGCCAAAAGCAGCATCCCGAAATCCACCGGTACCAAAAGCGCATTAAATATGACTTGAGATTTCTTCATTTTTGCTTGATGTATAGCACGAAAACACCCTTTTATCAAACGAAAACACCCGCCGTCAAGCGAGTGTATTCGATTTCATTTAGGCAAATCTGTAAGCCGAATTCTGTCTTAGATAGTCATTTATCTCTTCTCTGCGTTACCGCAGAGCTTTAGCGACCCACGTTCCCTACAAATAAATGTAGATTTGGTCTTGCACCAGACAGGGTTTACCACCCATTGATGTTACCATCAACGGAAGAAGGGTCTTACTCCTTCACTTTTCACCCTTACCCCCAAAGGAGGCGGTATAGTCTCTGTGGCACTTTCCCTAGGATTACTCCCGGCCGCCGTTAACGGCTGTCCTTTTAAAGGTGTTCGGACTTTCCTCTCCAAGAGGAGCGACTACCCAATTTACCTATATATATTATATCAGAAAATAAAAGTAGCGTCAAATGACGCTAGACTTATTCGTGAGATGGTTTATTTTTCGAATCTTCTATTAAAGAATCTAGCTTTTTCTCCAGCTGTTTTAATTTCGTAAACACCGCCCTACTCTCCAAAAAAATGGCTAAAATCATCACATGCTGCATCTGTATTGCACTGAGACATTCATAGTCCATAATCTCTGGGACTTCATCGGAAAAATCAAACAATTTCCGAGCAGCATCATGATATGCTTCAGGATCACTTTCTTCTGTAAGTTTATCAGCTTTTCTCTCTGTTTGTTCTGACGTCATCGACTACCCCCTTAAAGAACAATGCACTAACTATAGTAATTTATTCGTCTCTTTGTCAAGCGCAGCATTAACCAATTTATCGGCTCCTCGATTATCCTCTCTAGGTATATGTTGAAAAATTACCTTCCCAAAATCTAAAGTTAAATTATGGACTTCGATATATAAACCTTGGATCTTTTTTTCTTTAATTTTATATTCCTTATTTAATTGCCTTTCCAAAAGTTCACTATCAATGTGAATCCTAACTTCCGCAGCTTTAGCTTTTTCTTTTCCCGCTAAGGATTTTAATTTTTTTAAAGCAAAAATAACAGCTTTGTATTCCGCTTCGTTATTTGTTCCTTCACCAATATATTCACTGTACTCCTTTTTAATCCCCCCGTTTTCTATAACAACACCTATAGCTGAAGGACCAGGGTTACCCCTTGAGCCCCCGTCTGTATGTATTAAATAATTACTCATTTGATAAATCTTTCCATGGGAATGGGTTACCTGCTTCCAAAGAAAAACCCGCCGAGGAAACATGACCACCACCACCATATTTTTTAGCTAATTGTGACACATCGACCGTGCCGTCTGATCTTAAAGAAAACATTGTTCCGTCTTTTTTCTGATACCAAACAATAGCAAAAGGAGGGAACTTCGTATATAACACGCATCCAAGCTCTGATCTGAAAAGTGGAGAATTCACCACATAGATTTCATACCCTTCGAACTTCACCTTTTTGGTATTCTCCCTAATAATTCTCTCAATCAACTTATTTTGATACTGTAAAATAAAATTTCCTTTATCGATAATTTCTTCAAATTTTTCTTTGTCTTTAAAGTAACCAGCTAACTCATCCCACTTTTTAAAACTAAGATCAAAGAGGTCGAGATAAGAAAACACGGCTTCTGTATTAGGCATCTCTTTTTTCCAAAGATCAATATCTTCAATATATTTCAACATTAAAGGTACTTCTTCATCCGGATGAAAATACATCCAAGTAAGAACTGAACCGGAATGACTAACGTCATACACACCACCTTCTGTCATTTTAGTAACCTCTTCATTCGATTCATGGTGGTCTATTGCAACCACTTTCTTATTTTTATCTATCAACTCTTGCATAACCGGTTTCAAATAAGTGAAGTCAACCATATACAACTCTTTATCAATCAACCCCTCAGGCAATTCTTCTTGATGAAAAACAGGAATATATTCCGCTTTATCTCCAAATTTTTTCCATGCCGCCCATGCTCCTCCAAACCCATCAGAACAATCGGCATGATAAATAACAACAATGTCTTTCGTCAGTATTCTAGGTTTTTTTCTTCTTTCTATAAATTTATTCATTTAAGAATGCCTAGTCCCGGCATTTCCTTACCAGCCAAATATTCAAGCATAGCCCCTCCTCCAGTTGAGACAAAATCAAATTTATTAATTAACCCTTCCTCTTCAAAGAAAGAGATACTCTCTCCACCGCCCACAATACTAAACCCGTCAGAATTTGCAACAGCTTGCGCAACTTTTTTAGTTCCGTTTATAAAATCTTTTTCTTCGAAAAGCCCCATAGGTCCATTCCAAATAACTAATTGAGAATGATGAATTAAATCCGAAAAATACTCTGCACTTTCAGGTCCAATATCTAAAATAGCGTGTGTGTTGTCTATATCCCCCGCAGGAAACGGTTTACCTCCACTTTTACCGCTCGTAGTTTCCGAGATCATTACATCGGTAGGTAAAACCAATTGAGGATTATTTAAATCAACATTCTTAATGTTATCCAAAGCTTTTTCATCAACAGGGGATATTCCCACTTCAAATCCCTTGGCCTTAAAGAAAGCAACGGCTACCAAACCACCAATCAAAACTGAATCAGCTATTTCAAGATATTTTTTAATCACTTCTGTTTTGACAACAGTTTTAGCCCCGCCAATAACTATTACTTTTCGCTCTAATGATTTATCAAAAGCTTTTGATAAAGCCCCCACCTCTTTCTCAACAACAAATCCCGCGTAAGCAGGTAGATATTTAGCAATCGCATGCATTGATGTGTGTTTTCTGTGGCTTGTGGAAAAATCGTCGTTTATATAAATATCAAAAGGTTCAGCTAATTCTTTTGCAAATTCTTCGTCATCTTTTTTTTCTCTTTTGTCATGCCGTATATTATCAATCAAAACTAAAGGACTATCTTCAATTTCCCGAACAACCTTTTCTTTATCAAAATCTCCAATAAATTTAATTTCTTTACCAATTATCTCAGAAAAATCATCAACAACTTCTTTAAAAGAACCTCCCTTACTTATATGACTCACTAAACAAATCCTAGCTCCTTTATCTAAAAGATAATCGATCGTATCTTTGTGTGATTCGATACGAAAAGTCCCGGTAATTTTATTATCTTCAACAGCGTTAAAACTAACACGTAGTAAAACTTTCTTTCCTTCCAAATCTTTTATGTCATTTAAAGTTTTCATAATTCTTCGGTAATATTTAATATTTTTAGAAACTCTTCCTTATTTAAACTAGCACCGCCAACCACCGCACCGTCTATTTCTTTTTCAGATAAAAAATCTTTAGCATTTTCAGAATTCACACTTCCGCCATATAATATGGGGATTTTATCAACCATCTTCTTCCCCACCATTTTACTAACAATATCCTTAATCATCCTAATAGCTTTAACAGTATCTTCTGGGTTATCCGCATTTCCCGTCCCTATTGCCCAAACCGGTTCGTAAGCGATAATTATTTTGGAAATTTGTTCTTCACTTAAATCTTCTAGTCCTCTAGATAATTGATCCTCCAGAAACTTTTCAATAGAATCTCCTTTCTCTTTTTCTCCAACGGCTAATATAGGAGTAATCTCATTTTCCAATGCCGCTTTCATTTTATTATTAATAACTTCGTCCGTTTCCCCAAGTTTCCATCTTCTTTCGCTATGTCCGATAATAACATATCGAACCCAAAAAGATTTAAGCATAGTAGGGGATATCTCACCCGTATATGCTCCTGATTCCTCCCAGAAGATATCCTGAGCCCCCCAATCGAACTTATCTGCATCATCACCCAGTTTATCTCTCAGGTGACAAAAATATACAAAAGGAGGGAATAAAATAAGTTGTACATTTTTCTCCGTATAGTTTTCTACCAAAAATTCTGCAATCTCTTCAGCTTCTTTGGCTGATTCCGGATTCATTTTCCAATTGGCTGCAATAATTTTCTTCATGAATTTTTTAATAACTCTGCAGCTTCTTTTGGATCTACTACATTAACATCAACACCTGTTCCCAACTCAAATCCGGCAAGTGTAGAAAGTTTAGGAATTATTTCTAAATGCCACACATAAAAATCTTGTGCCGAACATGTAAATTCATTATCCGACGGAGCACTATCGATATAAAAATTAAAGGGAGGGTCTTCGAGTCCTTTATGTAGCTTCTTTAAAACTACTCCCAGCGCATCAGCAAATTCTTTTGTATCTTCATCACTAATCGCATCAAAGCATGCTCCAAAATCTTTCGGATATATTCTAATCTCATAAGGCATTTTAGATGTATAGGGGCATAACGCTATAAATTTATCGTTTTCATAAACTGTCCTTTCCTTTTTTTCTATTTCCCATTCAATCATAACTTGGTGTACTTTCTTCCCATTCTTTTTATAATATTCTTCAGCCCCCATTAATGAACGATTAATTTCTTGGGGATAAATCGGTACAGAAATAATTTGTGCGTGAGGATGTTTTAAACTAGCACCCGCTTCTATCCCATGATTATAAAAAAGAAGGGTAAGTTTTTGACAATCGTCCTTTTTAATCATGTCTCTATATGTATCTCTAAAAGTTTTAATAGCCGATTCCATTTCATCTTTAGAAAATAATGGGAGATCCTTATCGGGATCTCTAAAAATAATTACCTCGTGAAGACCTACTCCATCTCTAACCTTAAATGGTCCAAATTCTCTAACATCATCACAGACACCAGAAGTTACTAAAGAATATTTATTTTTAATTATCTTAGCAGCCCAATCACTGCCATCTTTATTCATTATTGTTTTAACAACCTCATTACCAAACTTTTCCGGATCCTCAAAAGGATCTCCGCTTTCCGGATGTTTCGCTACTTGTCTTTTTTTCATGTCATGAGGACGTTTAGATCGTTCAGTTGCGACTATGATCCAGTCACCCGACACTAAATCCTGTCTAATTTCTGATTTCATAAATTCCTTTCCATAAATTAAACCGTACTTTTACCGCCTCAAAAAGTGTTTTTATATATGCACTTAGTTTAACTTTCGATTCCGGATCATTTTTCCAACGAACAGGAACCTCCTTTATTTTATACTTCAGCTTACGAGCTACGGCCAAAGCTTCAAAATCAAAACCCCATCTTTTTAAAGTTAATCTTTTAAAAACATCTTCGGCAGCTTTAGATGTAAAAATTTTAAACCCTCTTTGAGTATCTTTTATCCCCGGAACCAACATTAATTGAATAAATAAATTCCCCATTTGCCCAAAGATTCGTTTATAAAATTTCTCAGTATTAGCAATTTTTGCTCCTTTTACAGCAATAGACGCAATTATAATATCGTAATTTTCATCAAAATATGGAAGCATCTTTTCAATATGATCTATAGTGGTTGAATTGTCAGCATCCATAAATAATCTAAATTTTCCTTTGGCTTTAAGCATCCCTTGCTTTACAGCATACCCTTTCCCATTATTTTTCTTATTATCGATCACACTTAACCCAGTTAAACCAAAATCCTTAACTACCTGAACGGTATTATCTTTTGATCCATCATTAACAACTATAATCTCATACTCATAATCCTTATTTTTAAAATAATCCTTCAGGGATTGAAGGGTTTTAGTGATCCTTTTTTCTTCATTATATGCTGGAATTACTACAGATAATAGCATGTTTTGATTGTATCAGGTTATGTAAATAAAAAAAGCCCATTAATTATTAAAACGAGCCTTGTTTATGATATTAAACCTTTACTTTTTGCACCATTCAATAATTTTTTATAAACCTTTAATATAAAATTATTGTGTCTCATATGCTTTAATTTATATTCATCAATATCTGAGATAGTGATGCCATGTTTTTTCCACGATTTTCCATTAGAACGGAGATTTTGAAGAATGTGTTGAATTTTGTCAAAAGAATTCACAACTTTTGCTTCAGGTGTCTTTACTTCTTCGTATTCCTCAAATAAATCTACAAATTCTTTATTTAAATCTTCTGGTAGTTGAGGGAAAAGCTTCTTTGCTGATTGAAGCTCACGTTCTTTTTTAGTAGCTTGATTCTTTTTATCAAAAGCAAAAGTATCACCTGCATAAATTTCTACGAGATCATGCATTAAAGCAAGTTTTAACATTCTTTTAAAATCTAAATCTTTTGGCAGCTCTTTTTCAAAGAGAAGTAAAAACATTGCAACATGCCAAGAATGTTCGGCATCGCTTTCGGCTCTATAATTAGAACAAAACGTTTCTCTTTCAATAGTTTTGTATTTTTCAATCTCTTGTAAAAAAGAAAGAATTTTATCAATTCTGTTATCCATGTTGAAATACCGTTATTACTTGGTTAATACCAATGGCCCTTTTTTTGTCACAGCAATCGTATGTTCAAAATGCGCAGCTAATTTTCCATCAGCTGTTTTATACGTAAATCCGTTTTCTTTCGATTCGATAACCTTCCAATCTCCTTCGGTTAACATCGGCTCAATCGCAACAATTAATCCCTCTTTGATAACCGGACCATCCCCCCGGTGACCGTAGTTCAAAACTGTCGGCTCTTCATGTAACGATTTCCCTATACCATGACCCGTTAAATCTCTAACAACTCCAAACCCTTGTGATTCGGCAAATTTCTGAATCGCAAATCCTAAGTCCCCAAGATTTTTACCGACTTTTAATTCTTTAGTTCCTATTTCTAAACATTTCTTTGTAACTTCGATTAATCTTTTGGCGTTACCGGATATTTCTCCAACAGGCACAGTCGTCGCCGTATCCAAAAACCAACCCTTATATTCAATCCCCAAATCAATACTTAAAATATCTCCTTCTTTGAGCTCTCTCCCTGAAGGAGGGCAATGAACAACCTCATCATTTAAAGAAGTACATAAAATCGCCGGATAATCTCTATAGTGTAGAAAAGCTGGTTTTACTCCATAAGAAGAAACAAGCCTTTTGGTAAGGCTCTCTAGGTCACTGGTGGTAATCCCCGGTTTTACGGCCTTGGCAAGTTCTTCCCGTATTTTTGCCAGTATCTTCCCACCCTCATGCATTATTTTTATTTCTTCGGGTTTTTTTAGAATCATAATCCCACAATTTTCTTTATTTTTTCAAACCTCTCATTAATTGGTTTCTCTCCATCAACAAAAACTGGCTTGATGCCAAATTTTTCTTCGGCTAATTTCAAAACCGGCTCAGTCCTTTCTCGATATTCCCTCAAACGAATCTTGATAGTTTCAGGATTATCCAAAATTCCTCTATCTACTAAAGGGCTTCCATCTTCAGGACAAGTATCTAAATCTTTCGTCTCAGGAAGATATGGAATCGGGTGACGTTCTTTTTTACAAATCCTTCTTTTGCTATTCCGACTAATGGAAGTTTCTTCGGAAACAAGCATGTGAATCAAATAAATATTTTCCCTTCCATATTCTTCAATCAAGACAGGAATCTCTCTTTCAGCCTCGTACAAGGTCCTAGGAGAGCCACTTAATACAATACTCTTGCTATTCTTAGCCATCTTCCTGAATTCAGTCGTCATGAGCTCGACTACAAAAGGAGGATCTATTAAAATTCCCTTATCAAACAGATCTTTCTCCTTCATAACCTCTTCGTAATCAGAATCCGAAGGTTTTATGTTAGCAAACTTATCCTCAATCAATTGAGAAGTTTCGATATGAAAGAAACCAAATTCTTTTTCCAATAAAACAGCCTGAGTTCCTTTCCCAGATCCAGGCGATCCTATGAAAATAACAGCTTTTTTATCCATTGGGTTTTTCTTTTAATCTTTGTTCTATATATTCAAGATTAATTTTATATTCTTTTTCTAAATTAATTCCTAGTTCGTCAGCAATCGATATAACTGACCATATACAATCCGCTAACTCATGTTTAATTTTATTATCGATATCTTTAATTTTTCGTTTACTAAACTTCAAAGAAATATATTTCGACAAATCTCCTACATCCCCAGCAAAACCCTGAACGTAATCCTTGGCATTCCAAGGATCTTCGTTGTTGTTAATAGCCAATCTATCGTATTTTCTCTTTATTTTCTTAGTTTCTTTAATAATTTCCCTAAACTCCATTAATACAATTTAGACAGAAATCCAATTAAAAATCAATATGTCTAAACATATTGATTTTGGATCATTCCAACTGTAGAGATGGCTTCCATTTTTTCTTGGTTAGACATTGGACCAAGTTTATCGACTTGTCGACGTGCTTCCTCAATTATATTAAATGGTACTCCGTTATAAAATAGCTTATTGTAAACTACTTCGGAATCTATATTCAAAAATGCCTTAAATACTCGTACGCAGGTCACAATGTTTATGACCCTGAACTTATCATCAACAGCACACACTTTCCGAAGAAAGTTCTCTCTCTCTTCATATGCTATAACAAGATTGGTAACCATCTTGTGACTACGACAGGCTCGGCCTTTTTCACAACCGAGATTTCTTAATTCTAGAGTGCTTCTTTTTGTTACTTCTTTATCACAAAGGCAACATTTAGTCATTTTTACTGGCATAGCATAACCTCCTTCTTTCTTTTCAAGGTAACTAAATAATACCACACCTCTGTGGCTTGGTCAATATATACTTCCCGTATTGGACAAGTTCAGAACTCTGGATTGGGTTGATATATGGAAAGAGTTGGAATAAATGATGGTTTTTAGGAAATAAAAAGTGCGGGTTTGCCGCACTATGTATTAATACTTATTAAACAACTTATCTAGTAGAAGAGGTCTTGGTCTTATCCCCTCTTAAATCAATACCAAACCTATCCCCTGCACCCAAGATAGACAAATATGTTCTACCTAATTCAAGAGCCATTTCTTCCATTGTTTTAATTTGACCGAATTCTTTTAAATATCGTTTATCTTCATCACGCCAAGGCTTATAATGTCTAGAGGCTTCTTCTTTAGTAATATCTTGATGTCTTTTAATATTGGCTGTTTTCTGCTTACGCCATATCTCCGGATTAATTTTTTTTCGTTCTTTTGAATGATTTGGATTTTTCGCTTGCCACTTAGCTCTCCTTTTTCCTAAAATACCAGGACTTTTTCTTTCTTCGTTAATTAAAGAAATGTATCCGTACGAATAACCTGTTAATCTATGGATCTCTATAAGTCTTTTCCCTTGATCTAATAAAGACCTTATCTCGGCTACCTTTGTCACTCTTACCTCCTGTTTTGTTAAAGATAATAATAAAATACCACATTTCTGTGGCTTGTGTCAAATGTGCTCGCATGGCAGGACAGATTACGAACTATTAACTGGGAAAGGATGTTTCCATATCCAAGTATATCCTTACAACATATAAGGCAACTACTGGCTATAAAGTAAAATAATGGGTTACCCCACACTATTGTTTTGAAATAAAAAAACTGACATTTAGTCAGTCATAATTTTAATTAATTAGTCGATAATAGATGCGCCTTCTATATGTGTTCTAGATTATCCAGGTCCAAGAATAAAAAGCATCATAGCACCATAACCAATAGTAATTTTTGCACGGAGCGGTGCTGGTCCTAGTACTCCTTCTTCTTTCCATGCTTTGTAGCCATATACGAATGACACTATTACTGAAGTAGTCAGTAATGCCATACCATACCAGAAAAAATCTGGAGCATGTTTTTGCATCCATAATCCTGCTAGAAGTAAGCCCATAGATATCTCCTTCTGTTCTTAATTCAAAGAACATAGAAACAATACCACATCTCTATGGCTTGGTCAATATGTGCTCCCCGGGTAGGACTCGAACTAGTATCCTACTTTGAAATAATTCTTGTGTCGTATCTTGTTGAATAATACGAAATTCTAATTATCAATCTCCTTGCCTTGTGTTGATTAGGTGAAGAATTAATATTCGTACATTGCAAGCTGTGCATCAATCTGTTTCATCATTTCAAGAGCAACAGCAACAACGATCAAAATAGAAGTACCACCGACGGTAAATAAAGTTATACCGGTCATACCCTGAACGATACTAGGTAAAACAGCGATCGCTCCAAGAAAGAGCGCTCCAACCAAAGTTACTCTATTTAAAAGGTGATTCAAGAATCCAATAGTAGGCTGCCCAGGTCTTATACCAGGAATATATCCACCTTGTTTTTGAATATTTTCAGCAATTGATTTTGGATCGAAAGTAACGGCTGTATAAAAATACGTGAATAGAACTACCAAGATAAAGTAGGATGTTCCGTAAATCCAAGGATTCTCTGCCATTTGAACAAAGAAATTCAATACACTAGAGACTACTGGAATACTTGTCCCCTGGAAAAAATTAGCGATCATGGTCGGGAACAAAAGCAAAGACAACGCGAAGATTATAGGAATAACACCGGCGTTATTTACTCTCATCGGCAAATATGTGGAAACACCGCCGTATTGCCTAGATCCCCTGACTCTTCTCGCATAATTAACAGGAATATTTCTTTGCGCTTCGTTAATAAATACGACACCGGCAATAACAACTACCGCAATAACCATAAAAGTGACGTAGGTGAATAATTGAGACGGATCATAGGTTACAATTGCATTTCGTATCGCAAGAGGTGCTCCAGAAACAATCCCGGCCAAAATCAAAAGAGATATACCATTTCCCATATTTTTTTCGGTAATCAATTCACCAAGCCACATCAAGAACAACGCACCAGCGGTAACGGACATTAACGCCGTAACCCAGCCAAGTGAGCCAAGATTCCCAATAGCACCTTGTCTCATAAGTAAAGAAAGGAATGCGTAACCTTGCATTAACGCCAAAGGAACCGTCAAAAATCTTGAGAATTGATTAAATTTAGCTCTTCCAGCTTCACCTTCGTATTTGTACATCTGCTCTAATCGAGGAAAGATCATGGTCAAAAGCTGCATAATAATGGATCCGGTAATGTAAGGACCGAGACCAAGCATTCCGATAGATAAACTATCCAATGCTCCTCCTGTGAAGGCACTAATAAATCCGAAAAGCTGATTCTGTTCAAAGAATTCTTTAAGTTGAAGGGTATCTATGCCCGGTACTGGAATTGCAGCTACAACTCTAAACACAGCAAGTAACGCTAAGATGAATATGATCTTCATCCTTAAATCCGGTATTTTGAAAAGTTTTATTAGCTTATCTAGCATTGATCATATCACTGCCTGACTCTTTAATTTTTTTCAGTGCAGTTATTGAAAAAATTAAACCTTCGAAATGAAGTTTCTTTTCAAGAGTTCCATCTCCCAAAATTTTCACTTCATTTTTAATACTATCGATCAATTTCTTTTTTAATAAAGTTTCTTTAGAAACCTTATCCCCTTCATTAAATTTAACATTCAAAACATCCAAATTCAAAACAGCAGGTTTTTTTCTTCTAAGCTGGAACATTCTGTGTTTTACTTTAACTTTCTTTTTTGCTCCTCTTTGTTTAGGAAATAATTTCCACAAAGGAGTATCTCCACCCCTAAAGTCAGCCCGTTGTCCGGAACCAGACCTAGATTGCTGCCCCTTCTGTCCTTTCCCAGAATATGTACCACGCTTTCCTCCTCGTCCGACTCTTTTTCGTTCCTTTCTTGGCGTATTCGATTTTATATCGTGTAATTGCATATTATTGACTTAATTTCTTTAATGCCTCTAAAACAGCTCGAGCTATGTTTATTTTGTTTGTCGTCCTGCTCAAAAGTTTAGAAGTAAGGTTTTCGATACCAGCCAATTTAGCGATAACTCGAACCGGGCCACCAGCTTTAACACCATTACCCGCAGGTGCAGGCTTTAAAAGAATTATTGCAGCTCCATATTTAAATTGTATCTGCTTAGGAATTGTATTATTAATCATCGGAACTTTAACTAAATTCTTTTTAGCTTGGAAAACAGCTTTATTAATTGATTGGACAACATCAGAACCTTTCGCCAAACCAACACCAACAGAACCTTTCCTGTCCCCAATCGCAACGGTAGTCCTAAAGCTAAATCTTTTACCACCTTTAGTTACTCTAGTAACTCTGGCAATATCCAAAACTACCTGATCAAATTCTGACGGCGGTCTTTTGCTTCTTGGTTTACCTCCTCTTTTATTATTTCTGAAATTATTCTTTTGCATGATTAAAACTTCAAACCGGCTTCCCTGGCACCAGTTGCAATTGCTGCCACTCGGCCATGATATTTATACCCTCCTCTATCGAAAACAATTTTTTCAATTCCGGCCTCTTTAGCTTTTTGCCCTAATTCTTTTCCAATAGCCAAAGAAATATCTTTTTTTGTTCCTTTTGTTTTCAATCTTAAATCATCTATTGAAATCAAAGTTTTCCCAACTGTGTCATCAATTAACTGAGCATAAATATGCTGATTACTTCTGAAAACATTAAGCCTTGGCACACCTGCTGTTCCTTTGATCTTAGCAACAACACGATTATGTCTTGCTTTTCTTTTCCTGGTTTTTTCTTTATTTTTATTCATAATTACATTCCAGCACCTACGGCTTTTTTACCAGATTTTCTGTAGATCCTTTCACCTTGATATCTAATACCGGAACCTTTATATGGCTCTGGTGGCCTGAATTTTCTTATTTGCGCTGCAACTTCACCAACAGCTTGTTTATCTATCCCTGAAATGGTTATAACGTTTTTTTCGACTTTCATATCAATCCCTTCAGGAGCCTCGTAATTTATAGGGTGAGAGAATCCTAAGTTTAGTTCAATCTTATTCCCTTGGGCTGAAGCTCTATACCCCACTCCTTGGAACTCCAATACTTTTACAAAACCATCTACTACTCCTTTGATCGCGTTAGCCAAAAGCGCTCTGTTCAATCCCCAAAATGCAGCCAATGATTTTCTTTCAGTAACAGGAGAAACTTTAACTATATTATCTTTTACCTCAACACTGATACCTTGGAGAATCACAACAGTAAGAATACCTTTCGGTCCTTTTATCTCTGCTTTGCGTCCATCGATCTTTACTTCGACTCCGCTCGGTAGTTCTATTGGTTTTTTACCTATTCTAGACATAATGATTAATTAATTCCGGCGATTAACTCACCACCGATTTTATTTCTCTTAGCTTCTCTATCCGTCATCAAGCCCTTAGAAGTGGAAATAAGTAAGATATTAAATCCTCCTATATTTCTGTTTATTTCCCCGCTTGAAATATATAAATGTCTTGATGGCTTACTAAAAAACTTTAACTCATTGATTATCGGGTTTTCTTTCTTATATATCAACTTTACTTCTAAAAACATAAATTCGCTTTTTTCGTTCACTTTTTTCTTTTTCTTCTCAACCTCATCAATATATTTTTCGTTTTTCAATATTTTTGCAGCTTCCCATTTTAAATTCGAAAAAGGAATCGAAACATTCTCATGGCCTACAGCCTGAGCATTTTTTATCTGTATTAACATTTCCAATAAAGTTTTCATATTACCAACTTGATTTTTTTACTCCAGGTAAAAGCGCTTCGTTCGCCAATTCTCTAAAATGGATTCGACACACATTGAATTTTGAAATATAACCATTCCTTCTACCACAAATGAAACATCTTCGTATCGTTCTTGACGAAAATTTAGGTTTTTTCTTTGCTTTTGCAATTATTGCTTCTCTTGCCATATTATTCTCTACTCTTTAAAGGAAACCCAATTGCTCGAAGCAATTCTTCTCCTTCTTCAGAAGTTTTTGCTGTGGTTGTTATTGTTACTTCTAAACCAAAAATATCTTTAGTCGTTTCGTAACTAATCTCTGGGAAGATGATGTCTTCCTTGATCCCAATCGTCAAATTCCCCCCAGGATCAATCGCCTTGGGGTCAATTCCACGGAAGTCTCGCGATCTGGGCAAAGCCACAGAGATCAGTCTATCTATGAAATCATACATTCTACCTGAACGCAAGGTTACCTTTGCTCCAATTACCATTCCTTCCCTTAATTTAAATCCCGCGATTGACTTTCGTGCTTTTGTTAAAATCGGTTTTTGTCCCGTGATTTGTATCAAAGCTTCGGTCACTTTTTCGGCAAAATCTCCACCATCTTTTACTTGTCTCCCAAAACCAACATTAACTACAGCCTTTTCCATCTTAGGCACTGCCATTACATTTTTATACCCGAATTTCTTAACAAGATGGGGAATAATTTCTTTATTATATTTTTCTAATAATCTTGATCTCATAATTAAATTTCAGCATCACATTTTCTACAAATTCTTGATTTGCCAGAATCTCTTACAACATAACCGACTCTTGTTTTTTTATTACATTTCGGACAGATCAGCTGTGCTGAAGAAATTGGAACCTTTCTTTCTACGGAAATTATTTGGCCCTTCTGTCCCTGCTTTCTCGCACGAACATGCTTCTTTACCATATTAAGTCCTTCAACAATTATTTTGCTTTCTTTGGGGAAAACTTGTTTTACCTTTCCTTTCTTGCCACCATCTTTACCCCGCAACATTTTTATATTGTCTCCTTTATGAATTTTCATGATTACAAAACTTCTGGCGCCAAAGAGGCAATTGTGTTAAATCCTAACTCCTTGATCTCTCTTGGGATAGGACCAAATATTCTTGCTCCTTTTGGTTCTTTTTTCCCCTCAAGGATTACGACAGCATTTTCGTCAAATCTAATATATGTACCGTCTTTTCTTCTAAATGGTTGTCTTTGTCTTACGACCAAGGCTTTTAAAATATCTTTTTTCTTAACCTGTTTTCTTGGCTCAACAGACTTAACTGAAACGACAACAATATCTCCAATCTGAGCATATCTTTTTCTTGATCCACCCAATACCTTAAACACACCAACTTTTTTGGCTCCAGTATTATCTGCTACATTAACTATTGAACTAGGTTGTATCATGATTATATCTTACCCGTTACGACCCATCTTTTATCTTTAGATAATGGTCGGCTTAATTCTATTGTTACCTTTTCGCCTATCTTATATTGATTTTCCGAATCGTGGGCTTTATATTTCTTACTTACTTTATAATATTTTTTGTAACGTGGATCCTTTTTCAATCTTATTATCTCAACCACAACAGTTTTATCCATCTTATCGGATGTTATAATGCCTTTTAATCTTCTTATCAATTTTTTATTTTCTTTATTTTCCATGTTTTGTATTAAAAGCGGTTAATACTCGAGCAATGTCTTTTTTAACCTGTTTAATTTCACTAATATTTTTTAAAGTCTTATTAGTCAATTCGAACCTTATTTTCCCAAGCTTAACTCTCAGCCCTTCGAGCATATTTTGTAATTCAGGTTCAGCTTTATTTTCTAAATTTCTGTATTTCATATTATTTCTCTATAAACTGGGTTTTAATAGGTAATTTATGCGTAGCTACTCTAAAAGCAGCTTTTGCCAATTCTTTATCGACACCGTCCAATTCAAATAACATTCTTCCTGCTTCAACCACCGCAACAAAATGGGATAAACTTCCTGTTCCTCCACCCATACCAACCTCAGCACCTTTTTCTGTTCTTGGTTTGTCGGGAAATATTCTAATCCAAAGTTTTCCTCCTTTTTTTAACTTTTTTGTAATCGCTTTTCTTGCCGCTTCGATCTGTGCCGCAGTCATCCATACTGGTTCCATCGCTTTCAATCCATACGAACCAAAACTAATCTCATATCCTCTTGAGGTTATTTTCCTTCCTTTTTTACCCTTTCGGATCTTTCTGTGTTTTATTCTTCGTGGTTGTAACATGATTAATCTTCAAAAATTTCTCCTTTATATACCCAAACTTTTATACCGATCGTACCATATGTGGTGTACGCAGTAGCTTTAGCATAATCAATATCAGCTCTGATCGTTTGTAGCGGAAGACTACCTTTGGACAAATGCTCTGTTCTTGCGATCTCAGAACCACCCAAACGACCGGCTACTTCCACCTTCGCACCCTTAACATCCCTGCTTGATGTGATTTTTTCTAAAGCTTGTTTTAAAACTCTTCTATGTGGCATTCTTTTTTCGATCAATTCCGCCATTTGTTCTGACATGATACGTGCAGAAGATTCTGGATTCTTATATTCCTGAACTTCCATTTTTATCGGAATCTTTACTTTCAGGATCTTTATTATATCTTTCTTTAACTTTTCAACTCCAGATCCCCCTGTTCCGATTATCAAACCAGGTCTTGCTGTGAATATAATGATATTGAGCATATCTGAACTTCTTTCCATATTAATTCTATCTATGCTCATAAATCTCAATTTCTTGGTTAAAAATTGTCTGATATTAAAATCATCTTCCAAATAATCCTGATATTTTTTACCTCCAAACCATCGAGATAACCATATCCTTTTATATCCTATTCTAAACGAAATTGGTGATGTTTTCTGTCCCATTATATTGCTTTTCTTCTAAACATTTTTCTTTTTAGATTTCCAAGGAAACCTTTCCGACCCATTTCTTTTTTAACTTCAGGCTTTACCTGCTTTTCTTCTTTCTTTTCTTCGAGTTTTACAGACTCAACTTTCTTAGGCTCTTCAGCCTTCTTTTCTTCCTGTCTTACTAATCCTTTTACTTTCTCATCTAAAATTAAATTAATATGTGAAGTTTTCTTTTCAATTCGCATAGACATACCGAATCCCTTAGCTTTTGCTCTCTTTAATTTAATTCCTTCATCTACCGTTATATCTTTGATGTATAAATTTTCTTTTACTAATTTGAAATTATTATACCCATTCGATGCAGCTGAATCCAAAAGTCTCATTACTGGTCTTGCAGCTCTTTTTGGAGTATTATCCAAAATCTCTCTTGCTGTTTCGTAATCCAATCCTTTGATCAACCCAATCACTGCTCTCACTTTTCGTGGAGCCATTCTCAATCTACCTAGTTTTGCTTTTACTTCTGCCATGTTATTTCTTTTCTTCTACTTTAGCTGCTTTAGAGGCATCGATATCTCGCTGTCTTTGTGCAGCTTCTAATTCTCTTTGCATCTTACCACCGTGTCTTGAGAATTTCTTTGTTAACGAAAATTCCCCAAGTTTGTGACCAACCATTTCCTCCGAAATCGATACGGGAATGTGTACTTTCCCGTTGTGCACGCCGATTGTTAATCCAATCATTTCAGGAGTTATAGTGGATGCTCGTGACCATGTTCTAAGTTCTATCTTTTCTCCCGCTTTAAACTTAGCTATTTTCTTTAATAGTTTTGGATGAATGAATGGTCCTTTTTTAAGTGATCGTGACATAATTATTTTTTATTCTTTTTCTTTCTTCTTCGGACTATAAATTTTTGTGAAGCTTTTTTAACATTTCTTGTTTTAACACCTAAAGCCGGTTTTCCCCATGGTGTCTTAGGATATTTCAAACCAATACCTTGTTTTCCTTCACCACCACCATGCGGATGGTCTACAGGGTTCATAACCGAACCTCTAACAGTTGGCCTGATACCCATTTTTCTTGACCGACCTGCTTTACCGATCGTTATCGAACTATGTTCGATATTGGAAACTTGTCCTATTGATGCCATACACGTATCCAATACTTGTCTGATCTCAGAAGACGGCATCTGTAATTGTACATATTTACCTTCTTTTGCCATAACTGTAATAACCGATCCTGCAGATTTTGCTATCCTTCCTCCCTGCTCAGGGAAAAGTTCAACATTATGAACTAAAGTTCCCTGTGGGATATTTCTCAAATACATTCTATTCCCAATCGCTAAAGAAGTTTTCTTATCTGTTATTATTTCATCTCCAACTTTAATGTTTTTCGGTGCCAGAATATATCTTTTCTCTCCATCGGCGTAAACAACTAAAGCAATTCTTGCTGTTCTGTTTGGATCGTATTCAAGCGATGTAATTTTCCCGGGGATACCAACTTTATTCTGTATAAAATCAATTGCTCTGTATCTTTTCTTTACGCCAGCACCTTTATGTCTTGTTGTTATTTTCCCCTGATTATTTCTTCCAACGGATCTTTTGCTACCTTTTGTTAAAGATTTCAAAGGCTTCTCCTCTGTAAGATTTGAGAAGTCGTATCCTGTCATTTTTCTCCTGGATGGAGTTGTAGGCTTATATATCTTCATGATTAATTTGCTGCCATTTCAATTTTATATCCTTTTCGAAGGGTAACAATCGCTTTTTTGTATCCACCCTTTATTCCTTCAAAACGTCCTAATCTCATCGATTTTGACGGAACGTTTATAACATTTACACTTTTAACCTTTACTTCGTAAAGCCTTTCAATAGCTTTGCGTACCATATCTTTATTCGCAGTTTTGAATATTCTGAAAGTGTATTTATTTAAACTCATCAGGTCACCTGCTTTTTCAGTAATATGCTGATGGTTAATCACAGTATATGGGAATGAATCTTCAATCTTTTTTATCTTTACCTTTTTTACCAGTTTTGCTTCTTTTTTCTCTTCTTTTTTTTCAACTTTCTCCTTTACCGGTTTTTCGGCTTTGTCTTTATCTTTCTTTTTGAATACATCGAATAATGCCATGATTATTTTACATAATGCGATTCGATCGTTTTAATCGCATCTTTTATTAAAATCAAATTCTTATACTTCAATACGTCGACCACATTCAAGCTTTTTGCGTCGATCACTTCCGTTTTCTGGATATTTCTTGCTGCTTTTCCCGCAGCTGCATTACTTTCCGACGTTATCATTAAAACACTTCTTCTGCTTTCTCCAAGTAATGTATTTAAAACTTTATTCAATTCTTTTGTTTTTGTTCCTTCAAATTTATCTAAAATAATTATTTCTTTGTCTTTAGCCTTACCTGACAAAGCCATTAATAAAGCTTTTGTCTTCATTTTTTTATTGATCTTTTTCGAAAAGTTTCTTTCTTTGGTCGGACCAAATGTTACACCACCACCAGTCCAGATAGGAGATCTAATTGAACCATGTCTGGCTCTACCCGTTCCCTTCTGTCTCCATGGTTTTTTTCCTCCACCCTTTACTTCACTTCTATCTTTAGTGTGAGCTAAGATAAATCTTCCGTTTGCAATTTGCGCATCAGTCGTCTGTTTTACTAAATCAAAATTAATATCCAAACCGAAAACTTTTTCAGGTAATATTACCTTTCCTATTGCTTCCTTTTTATCATTGTATATTTCCAATTGCATATTATTGTTCTTTTACTTCAATAATCGTTCCATCGATACCAGGAACGCCCCCTCTTATTAAAAGCATATTGTTGTCCTTATCGATCTTAACAACCTTTAATCCCCGGATAGTTGCTTGCATTGCACCCATATGTCCAGGCATCCTCATCCCTTTTAAGGTTCTTTGGGGAAATCTTTGACCAATTGACCCCGCATGTCTTTTAACATGTTTGTGTCCGTGACTGGCAGGCATACCGCTAAATCGATGTCTCTTCATTACACCTGCAAAACCTTTACCTTTACTACTTCCAGAAACTTTAACAACATCCTCTTCACTAAAAGTGGAGACGTCTATTACGTCCCCAGCTTTATATTTACTTTCATCTTCAATTTTGAACTCTCGCAAATATCTAAATCCTTTTCCGGTTTTCTTTGGTAAAAATCCTACTTGCACTGCACTATATCCATCTTTTTCATTTGTTCTAATCTGCGTAACAGTAATCGGACCCGCCTCAATCAAAGTAACCGGAATCACTCTTCCGTTTTCATTAAATATTTGTGACATTCCTAATTTTTTTCCTAGGATGAATTTCATTTTCAATTAAAAACCCGAATCTAGTCGGGTTACCACACTAAATCCTTGTTTTTATATATTTTAAATAATGAATAATTTCATTTTTGTTTCCATCCCCTGTGCACAAAGTGCACACCTCGCTCCCAATTATTGGAAGCAGGGTGTGAACTCTGAAAAGAGTTCACACACAAGAAATTACATTTTGACTTCGATATCAACTCCCGCTGGCAAATTAAGATTCATAAGAGAGTCAATTATTTTCGAACTCGGATTCATGATATCAATCAATCTTTTATGAACCCTCATTTCATATTGTTCTCTTGAATCTTTATGGACAAACGTAGATCGATTAACAGTATATTTATGCGTTTCTGTCGGTAAAGGCACAGGGCCTACTACTTTTCCTCCGTATCGTTCGATTGTCTCGACGATCTGTTTAGCTGACTTATCAATAATCTTACTATCGTAAGCTCGCAGCTTTACTCGGATTTTTTGTCCATTTTCGTTTACTTTATTAGCCATGGTAAGGTACGGAGTTAGTATTCATTTAGTTGATAATCTTAGTTACAACACCTGCTCCTACAGTCTTTCCTCCCTCTCTGATAGCAAATCTCATTTGATCTTCCATAGCTACAGGTGCAATTAATTTAACTTTCAATGTTACGGTATCTCCAGGCATAACCATCTCAGTTCCTTCTGGTAGGGTTACGTCGCCAGTTACATCGGTTGTTCGAACATAGAACTGCGGTTTATATCCCTTGAAGAATGGTGTGTGCCGTCCGCCTTCTTCTTTTGTTAATATATAGATCTCTGCTTCGAATTCAGTATGAGGTGTAATCGATCCTGGCTTTGCCAAAACCTGACCTCTTGTTACGTCTTCTTTCTTGGTTCCTCGCAAAAGAATACCAGCATTGTCGCCAGCAATACCTTCATCCAACTGTTTGTTGAACATCTCAATTCCGGTAACAACTGATTTAATTGTATCTTTAATACCAATAATCGCTATCTCTTCGTTGACGTTAACTTTACCTCTTTCAATTCTTCCTGTTACAACAGTTCCTCTTCCCTCAATTGAGAATACGTCCTCAATAGGCATAAGGAATGGTTTTTCAATATCTCGAACTGGTTCTGGGATAAATGAATCGAGTTGGGTTATAAGCTCCATGATTGGCTTAGCAGCCTCATCATCTTTAGATTTAACATCAAGAGCTTTGAGAGCACTACCTCGAATAATCGGGACATTATCTCCATCGAATTCGTATTTACTCAAAAGTTCTCTTACTTCAGCTTCTACTAAATCAACCAATTCTAGATCATCAACCTGATCAGCCTTGTTCAAGAAAACAATGATCTTAGGTACACCAACCTGACGTGCCAAAAGAATGTGTTCTCTTGTTTGTGGCATTGGTCCATCAACTGCTGATACAACCAATACAGCACCATCCATTTGAGCTGCCCCGGTGATCATATTTTTAATATAATCTGCGTGACCAGGAGCATCGACGTGTGCATAGTGTCGATTCGGGGTCCAATACTCAGAGTGATGCAAAGCGATAGTAATACCTCTTGCCTTTTCCTCTGGAGCACTGTCAATCTTTTCGATAGCTTCTACACGTGCACCATAGCCATCACCGGCTAGATTAAGTACGTGCAATATTGCCGCGGTCAACGTAGTCTTTCCATGGTCAACATGCCCGATGGTTCCAACGTTAACGTGCGGTTTCCCTCTTTCAAATTTTTCTACCATTGCTTATGCAATTCATCCGAGAACAACCAATGGAGACCTTCAAAGGGCGCCTGTAGCAGCTACGGACAACTTTAATGTTTATTATATAAATTGTACTCAATATATTAACAAAATATAGAAATTCGTCAAGCCTGTTGTTCTTTATCATCATATCCTTCGATTTCCCGCTCTCTTTGATTCAATTCCTCTCTCAAAGCAAGAATTTCGTTATTCAGTCTTTCAATCTCCTGTTGTTCATATTGACTCTCTGTTTCTTCATTATTCGAATCGATATTCATCTTGTCGTATGGCAAGATAACAAGCTCGGGATTATTGCCGTCAAACAAAACAACAGACCCCACCCGACGAACCAATTTTTTAAGCTCATCAAAATTCATAATAAAATATTAACGTTAAAATAAAGAGAAGTCAATAAAAAAGCCCCATGAGGGCTAAGAAAGTTCTGGAGGAAGTTCTAGATTTACAACTTTAACAGGACGGCACGTCTTTTTCTTCCATGAATCCAACGATACAAGTGCAAGACTTACTTTCCCTTTGCCTCCATCTTTCTTTTCTTTTATCACGTCTATAGCCTCACCTATAATAAAGCATACAGCAATAATCACTATAATCGCAAGTAAGAAGAGAGCTACAATTAATAAAAACTTGCGGAGCCAAGCCAATTCCTCTGAGACTAAAAAACCATTAACGGCCGGATAATAGAGAAGATAAAACATGAGAGATAATATATATATCGGAAAAATTCTAATTTTAAATATCCTAGGAAGACTCTCGATTTCTTTAAAAGCCCCGACGGAGGAAACGGATCTCAACGTAAACGCTGGATAGTACCCAACTAAAAGTGCGAATGGCCCCAAGAATAAATATATGACCCCCATAATTAGAAGTGAGAATGGCCAAATAATAAACAAAGAATGAGAAAATTGACGAACATATGTACAGTGATTCATTTGTCTCCATCTCAGTTGATCCTCATAAAAATATTTATTGGATCTACCTAATATATATGTCATCTTAAAATGCCAACTATTTGCGTCCAATATTAATTTTCCTTCTTCATCTTTTTCCAGCTTTGCTGAAAAAGCAAGTATAACCGCACCTATTATGTAGATTGCGACAAAAAAGGCCATGCCATACAGAACGTATAATGCAATGTATAATGCAATGTATAATGCAATGTATAATGCAATGTATAATGCAATGTTAAAGATCATTCGTACCTCCTATTGAGAAGTGAGAAAACAATACATTTAAAATAAGGTGACGTTAATATTTGTGTAAAATAAAAGGCCGAAATTAATCGACCACGAAAGAACCTTCTTCAAGTTCAATACTCGCTTTCAAAACACACACCCCACAAAATTCCCTTACTTTTTCCCAAAGAATATCTTTTTTTAATGCAGCCGAAAAGTCTCTAGCTAAAACAAACCCCATACACTTATCTATAGGACGATCACATCTAAAACATTTCCTCATGGGAATCCTCCTTTCTAAGAACTTGAAATATTATATCATAATGTACCCCGAAGATAGCGTTTGCGCTTATTCTCTAAAAACCGCTCAATTGAATAACGAAGCATTGTTCTCGGCATTTTTTTATAACGTGATTTTAAAAATTGTTCTTCCGCCCGCTGGTCACGTTTTCCTACTTCACGAAGCATCCAGCCGACCGCTTTATGAATTAAGTCATGTTTATCGTTTAATAAAATATTCGATATTTTAAAAGTATCGGTAAAATCTTTGTGATATAGAAACGTAGAGGTAGAAATAATAGCTATGCGTTTCTCCCAAAGATTTTTTGATCGAGCAAGAGTGTAGAGAATTTTTCGATCTTTTTTTGGACGAGTTAACAAATATTCTCCTACAATCCTACCTGCAGACAAATCAACTAAATCCCAATTATTCACACGATTGATATTTTTCAGATAAAAATCATAAATCTGTTTCTTACTATACTCATCACCAATTTTAAATTTATATACGAGTAATAGTAATGCAGTAAGTCTTTCTTCATGGATTTTTGATAGCAATAATTTTTTTATATCAGTTAATTGTAAATCCTTAAACTGTCGTACTACCTTACGACTATCAGGAACCGTGACGCCGATAAATATGTCTCCATAACCATATTGTCCTTTACCAGTTTTAAAAAACCATTCATTGCTTTTTTTACGTTCCGGTGACGCATATGATCGAAGTGCTTTTTTGAGAGATATAAGTGACATAAAGTTGTTTGTTATCCTTATTATAACAAAAAGTCAAACCTATCTCGAAGGTTTATGAAAAAGAAGAAGAGCCCGCCGTAGCGAGCTCTGGGTCCTTACTTAAGGTAGAATCAGTTCCATGGATAAATCTACCTGGGTATTAATAAAGTACATAATTGCAAGCCATGTCCGCCGAATACAGACACAGCTCGAGCACCTCTGCTCGTAAGCGGTGAGGTCTCTATGTCCTCAGACTCGTTTCCTCATACCCGAAGACATTATCTATATTATCACAATGAATAAAATGTGTCAATAGCTCCGGGGCTTGGACGACGTTAGAACTCTTGATTGGATTAATATACGGAAAGAGTTGGTCGGATTTGGGTATTTGTGAAAATAAAAAAGAAGCCTCTCGCGAGACTCCTTAGGTCCAATATCCAATCAACTTTCTTGTAAATCCCTCGACGTTTGAAAAATACTCCTTAAGTACAGATATAATTGTTCGCATGACTTTGTTAGTTTCAGAAGGAGTGGAGTGTGTTCCCCACACCTCAACGAAGAAAATAATTTCCGCGTTCTTTTGTTCTTGTCTATCTTTGGGGATTAAAATCGTTGTCTTTCTAGGTAGATCGTCAATAACCCGAATCGCTTTTCTTATATCCTTGCGAATCTGGACAACATCCTTATCAGAGAAGTTTGAAGGGATACCATGGATTGTTATGATGGGCATATTTTCTCCTTCTTTTTTGTCTTATGTGCTAACTAAACTATACCACATTTCTGTGGCTTGTGTCAATATATGCTCGCATGGCAGGACAGCTTACGAACTTTTGATTGGGTTGGTGAGTTTGGAGATTTAGAGGTTTTACAAAGGCAGCTACAGAGATTTCTGTAATAAAATAGGGTGCACGGAGTTTCCTCTCGTGCACCCATGTTGTGCTGATTCCTCAGACTTCGTTAACTTTTGTCAGCTCGCCTCGCAATTCACCTTTGGCAATCTCTTGGATTTGGGCAAGCCAATCCGATAACGATCTGCCAGAGGGAACTTTGTGCAGAGTGACCTTAAGACCATAGTCGGGGTCAAAGTCAGGACGTCGATCCCACATATCATTGATTTCGAGCACATAATGCACTCTATTGGGGTCATCCAGCTTCTGAATCGCCTCATACACGGTCTCGCCCGAAACATCTTCACGAAACCAAGTGCTTGGACGCCAGAGACTGAACTTTGACCTTACCACGTTATGTGGTTTTGCCTCGCCCAATTCCTGACCATCATTACCGATAAGCAGGAAACGGACACTACCCATTTCGCCATATCGGTTTCTGCGTGTCCAAACATCCGTCCAGCCGTAGCGATCCATCAGGTCAAGGTCTACCCTCTGAACCGTAGGACGCTCGCTGAACCGTTCGACTTTGACGACATACCTCTCTAAGAAGGGAAACTCCTCGAGAAAGGCTTCTACTCTTGCGTAAAGTGCTTCTTTCATTTCTGTCTCCTTGTGACTTCCCGTCACAGTTTTGACACAACATCCCGCCGTATCAATTGAGAATCATAATACAATTATACCACATTTCTGTGGCTTGTGTCAAATGCTCCCCAGGTAGGACTCGAACTAAAAAACTCCGCTCTCACGGAGTCCTTTATTTCTTCCCTTCTTGAATTTGCTGAGCTATGTTTGCCGGTACCGGCATATAGTCATCAAATTCCATAGTGAAGGTTCCTCTACCTTCAGTAAGAGATCTTAAATTAGTTGCGTATCCAAACATTTCACTAAGAGGTACCTTTGCGGAAATAACTTTCAAATCCAATCCTTCTCTATCTTCCATTTTTTCGATTGTTCCTCTTCGCGAGCTTAAATCACCAGTTGAATCACCCATGAATTTTTCGGGGATTACAACTTCCACAGACATTATAGGTTCTAGGATTACAGGCTTTGCTCTTCTTGCTGCATCTTGGAATCCCATAGATGAAGCAATTTTGAAAGCTATTTCAGATGAGTCAACATCGTGATAGCTTCCGTCGAATAATGTAACTTTAATATCTATCATTGGGTATCCCGCAACAACACCTTTCCCCATAGCTTCTTTTATCCCTTTTTCACAAGCAGGAATAAATTCTTCAGGAATTACACCACCCTTAATCTTATTAACAAACTCAAACCCTTTTCCTCTTCCCTGAGGTTCGATTTTCAATTCTACGTGACCGTACTGACCACGACCACCGGATTGTTTAATATATTTTGATTCCGCTTCACAAGATGCTTGAATTGTTTCTCTATATGCAACCTGTGGTCTTCCGACATTAGCCTCAACTTTGAATTCTCTTCTCATTCGATCAACTAGAACTTCCAAATGAAGTTCACCCATTCCGGAAATAATGGTTTCTCCTGTTTCCTGATCTGATTTAATTTGAAAAGTCGGATCTTCTTCGGATAGTTTCTTTAAGGCAATCCCCAGTTTTTCCTGGTCGGCTTTTGTTTTAGGTTCGATCCGTAAAGAAATAACAGGTTCCGGAAAAGTAATCTGTTCCAAAACTATCTGATTCGATATATCACTCAAAGTATCTCCCGTTCGAGTATTTTTCAAACCTACTGTAGCAGCAATACCGCCTGCATACATTTCTTGCACCTCTTCTCTCTGGTTTGAATGCATTCTCAAAATCCGGCTGATTCTTTCTTTTTCTCTGGTATTTGTATTCAAAACATAAGAACCAGTAACCAACATACCAGAATATATCCTAAAGAAAGTAAGTTGTCCTACATATGGATCCGTTGCAACTTTAAATGCTAAAGCCGCAAACGGCTCTTGATCACCAGCTTTTCTTTCAATTTCTTCCTCAGTTTTGGGATTAATTCCTTTAATAGCAGGAACATCTACAGGTGATGGTAAATAATGTACAACAGCGTCTAAAACAAGCTGAACTCCTTTGTTTTTCAAAGCTGAACCACAAAATACAGGAACGATTTTGTTTTCAATAGTTGCCTTTCTTAAAACCGCTTTTAAGGTTTCTAGATCAATTTCTTCACCGTTCAAATATTTTTCCATTGCCGTATCATCATGTTCAACAATCTTCTCTATTAATTTCGCTCGTGTAGATTCGGCTTCGTCTTTTAAGTTATCCGGAATATCGGCTTCGACAATTCTTTCTCCATGCTCACCTTCGAATGTAAAATATTTTTGTTTTAATAAATCAACGACTCCCTTAAAGTTACTTTCGTGATCATTGGGAATCTGCATTTTAACGGCATTAGGAGTAAGTCTATCTAGAATAGATTGGAACGATCTATCAAAAGAAGCACCTAATCTATCTAGTTTGTTTATAAAACAAATTCTAGGAACATTGTATTTATCAGCTTGTCTCCAAACAGTTTCCGATTGAGGTTCAACACCTGCCACACCATCAAAGACAACAACTCCTCCATCTAAAACACGAAGTGATCTTTCTACTTCAACAGTAAAGTCAACGTGGCCAGGAGTATCAATAATATTTATTCGATATTTATTTTCCTCATTTTGTTCCATATTCGTCGGCATCCAAAAAGCTGTCGTAGCAGCAGAAGTAATAGTAATGCCTCTTTCTCTTTCCTGTTCCATCCAATCCATTATTGCTTCACCTTCATGAACCTCACCTATTTTATGGGAAATACCTGTGTAAAATAAAACACGCTCGGAAACTGTAGTTTTTCCTGCGTCAATATGAGCTATGATCCCGATATTACGGGTTCTTTCGATTGGATAGTCTCGCATAGTTTAGTGCCAAGCAAAGTGCGCAAAAGCTTTGTTGGCTTCAGCCATTTTGTGAGTATCTGTTTTCTTTTTAATAGTATCGCCTTCGTTATTGTATGTATTAATAATCTCTTCAGCTAATCTTTGTTCCATCGGTTTCCCTTTTTTCTTTCTCGAATAATCCACTAACCATCTAATAGCTAATGTCATTTTTCTTTCGCCTTGTACTGGATATGGGATCTGGTAATTTGCACCACCGACTCTTCGTGATTTTAATTCCATCAAAGGTCCAGCATTTTCAATCGCTGCTTCCAAAGTTTCCATTGGTTTTTTACCGATTTTTTTGGAGGCAATGTCCATTGCACCATAAACGATCTTTCGAGCTATGCCTTCTTTTCCACCACGCATTATCCGTTTGATTATTTTATTAACCAAAATAGAATCGTATTTAACGTCTGGTGGAGTAAAAATTTTTTTCTTTAACTTTCTTCGCATAATTAGGCAACTGGCTTTTTGGAACCGTATTTAGATCTTTTCTGTTTTCTTCCTTCAACACCCGTAGTATCCAAAACACCCCTAACAATATGATATCGAACACCTGGTAAATCTTTAACACGGCCACCTCTCAACACTACAACAGAGTGTTCCTGTAGATTGTGTCCTTCTCCAGGAATATATGCAGTAACTTCCATTCCGTTCGTAAGTTTTATTCTCGCAACCTTTCTTAAAGCGGAATTAGGTTTCTTCGGAGTTATAGTCGTTACCTTTGTACAAACACCTCTTTTAAAAGGAGATGAATATTTTACAGGCTTATCTTTTTTATTATTAAAACCGAAAGACAAAGCCGGGGCCTTAGGTTTGGTCTTTGCTGTCTTTCTTCTATTTTTTAAAAGTTGATTGAATGTCGGCATAAAAGTGAGAAAATATTAACAGAAACATACTAATAAGTCAAATAAAAAACTCAGGAAAGGGGTTGCCCTATCATTAACTCTGAAATTAGCACAATTATCGGAAGAATCAAAGGGAAAATAACGAAGATGAGAATAATGAACAGAAAAACTCCCATTTGCTGAAACATCATTTTGAATCTTCTAAACTTATCGGGAAGAAAAGTAAGAACAAGCCAATGCCCGTCCAATGGCGGAATCGGAAGAAGATTAAATACCGCCAATAGTACATTGATCCAAACTATCGTCAAAAACATTTCCATAACCGCCAAAGACTGAATAGGTAAAATACCGGACGCTGACAATCTAAACATTGCGCCAAAAAAGAAAGCAACGATAAAATTAGACAACGGACCTGCTAGAGCAACTTTCGCTGGACCATATTTACGATCGTTTAAATTAAAAGGGTTGTACGGTACCGGTTTAGCATAACCAAATACGAAGCCAGGACCATTTCCTCCCCAAGATATTAGTATTAAAATCAAAGGAAGAATTACCGATCCAAAGGGATCCAAGTGTTTTAACGGATTTAAAGTAAGCCGTCCCAGTTTTTTGGCAGTATCGTCCCCCATACTGTATGCTGCAACCCCATGAGAAACCTCATGAATTACCACAGAAAACAGTAATATAGCTAGAAATAAAAATAATTCTATACCCATAAACTCTTGCAATGTTAGCAGTTTTATTGTAAATTGTAAAAGCCTGGTAATAACATATTATGATTAGATGTACAGTATGCGGTAAAAAATCAAATACCGCGCAAACAAGAACCCTTTTAAGAGGGAACTATAACCCGACAGGAAAGCGTAAGCAACGCCCAAATTTACAATGGACAAGAATTGACAATAAGCGAATTAAAGCCTGTACCTCATGCATAAAAACTCAAAGTAAGGTACGATAAGGATATGTCTAATAAAGAGAAACTCAATTTCTCTAAAAGTATAGAAAATAAGCCTCGACTACTTGAGGCTTATAATAATTCCTTAAGAGAAGATCTTGAAAAAGAAATTCGCAGAATATTGGGGAATGAAGAGCTTCTTGGAGAAGGAAGAGCCGCAGAAGTGTTTACATCAAAAATAGAGGATACTAATTTATCTGTCTGTGTAAAAATATGGAGGCCTGAAAACGAAAAATTACCCATAGAAAAAAGAAAGGAATTTCAATTTATCTCCCCAGAAAAAGAATTTGATTTACAAGATTCCTTGTATTCGGAAGGATTCATAAATACCCCAAGGCCAATTGCTTTCGGAAAATACGGTGACTATAACGTAATGGTCATGGAGCAAATAAAAGGCTATACTTTCAAAGAATTAACCGAAAAAGGAGCTAAGATAGGAAATTTAAAATGGGAGAATCTCGCCAGAATGGTTGCAGAGCTAAATAACAAACACCATGTAGCTCATAGAGATCTTCATACGGGGAATATAATGTTCGCTACAGAAGATGAAGCAAAACCAGGAGCAGAAGTATCTGGTGAAATGTATATAATAGATTTCGGTACAGCTAAAAGAACTTTGGGATCACCAACACCAGAAGATTTTGAAGAAAGGTTGACATTATCTTCATTTCATGTTAATAAGTTTAGTAAGGATCCTAATATGGTTGAAGGATTAAAACCAAATCCCGGACATCCTGAGGATAGTCCATTTAAAGAGTAGAGGAATACCATGGAAAAAATCCTTAAGTTCAGTAAAAATATAATAGAGGAATTAAACAAACTGGTATCTGCTGGCAATCCGGTTTTATCTTCGGACAAAGGAGATCTCTTTGTGTCCGATACCGCTCCAGTAAGTGTTATCCGGTTGAAAATTCCTGTAACCGATTATCTGGCTTTCATTGAATCTCTCGATACAGAAAAGCCAAAGAGAATACATCTTATCCCTATTAATAACGAATCTTTTCAAATCATAGTCAATGCACCTGTGGTAATAGAGAATGATTCAACTTTAATCAACGGAGATAAAGTATGTATTTTATAGCGTCGAGTAATTTTACTTGACGCTTTTTTATTCGGACCGTAGTTTTGAATAAAAAAGACCACTTGATTAAGTGGTCTTTTTTAGATTGAATTTTATCGTGATACGGAAATAGGTGTATCAATCTCAGCCTCTGGGGCTGAAATTGTAATCCTCCCTGTCGTTGCATTCTTTACAATCGAATAATCAGTTGCAGCCACCACTCCTGCAGTAGGATCAAGAACCATCGTGGAGATATAGGTTGGAACTAAACAGTCTTCAAGGTCAATTAGCCCTGCACCAGAACCAATCTCAGTAGCAGTTGTAGGAATGGCCACAGTGCCTGTCACACAAGTAGTACTCCAAATACCTCTATTATCTGCCATCCTTTGATGAACGGCATTTAAAATAGTATTAACATTTGACCACCTTTGTGTGTCTCGTGCTTGAGCAAATTGTCGTGCTGGGTTCAAAGCTACAATTACTACAGACGCCAAAATGGCAATAATACCAATAACAACCAACAACTCAATAAGGGTGAAACCGGCAATTTTTTTATCTCTCATTGTGTAATTTTTAGTAAAAATTAATAAAACTAACTTCGACCCTCTCTTAAATGTTAGCATGAAATAATCTAATGTTTATCCACATCTCTTTTATCTTTCTATAAAAGAGATTGTATTCAACATTCCATCGACAGTCAGTTCCAAGGTAGTTTTATTTCTATTTACAGTAGATACAGCAATGATCACAAAATTTTCTCCATTTTGGGTAACCGACGAAATAGTACATTGGTCATTATCAACAGATACATATTCCCCTCCAGAATATGTCGAATCGGCAGTTAGATTCAGTAGGGCTTTTTCCAAACACGCTCTCGCGGTAAAATATGAAGCTTCTTTCAAAATAGCTTGTGTTGTACTTTTTTTATTAAAAAAGATCATGATTGCAAAACCTAAGACAGCAACTAACAAGGTAATACCTAAAATAATGGCTGAAGTTAACGCAATATATCCTTTTTCTGATTTTTTTATCATTGAATAGAAATAAATAAATCTAATGATGTTGTTGCTGGAGCAATTTTATATAAATTTTCCAACTCAGCTCTAATTCTAATTGTGTTTTGGGTATCGCTTGAAAAAGAGAAACTTTCAAAACTAATCGACGACACAACTACAAAATTATTTGTTAAAGGAACAGGGGATTCGCTTCCCGAAGTAATTCTCACTATTCCTTCATTTAAATCAAATATTAATGGGTTTGCTATCCCTGGTTTATTAATAGATAAGATTGAACTACTTACACTACCAATGATTGGCATATTTATCCCCTCAGCTCCTGTTAGTGCCCATTTGAATTTTTGTTCTAAAAATTTTGCATTTTCAATTAATTCTATTTGATATCTTAAGCTATCAGACGTAGTCATTATTGAATAAAAAGTTATGAAAATACCACCAAGCACAATAACCAGAATTGCCGAGTATATTAATGTTTCAATTAATGTAAATCCCTTCATATTATTGTCCAGAAGTAATTATTCTTAACGCATTATTACTTCGTACTGATATATAAACCAAATTATCCTCATAATCTATCCCGGTAGCAACTTGTGGAAAGTTAAACGAACTAGACAAAGAAGGTGTGGTCGGATCGGAAATATCCCAAACCTGAAATTCATTATTGGATAATGAAGTTGCTAAGAAAACTAGTCTCCCCCTTATTCTTAGGTCATTAAGATCCGCTCCAATATCGGCGGTTCCGATAGTTTGAATATTGTTTAAATCGGATATATTTAAAATTTGTAATTCATCCCATCCACCTCCATCTAATCCTAAATACAAAGTTTGTCCGTAAATATATACACTTCTACCTTCAGCTATTGCTCCACTCACATCAAATGTATGTGTAACTAACATACTAGCAGGATTCGATACATCAACTACAACCAACTCTTGGTTTGATATAGATGTCGCTATATATGCTTTGTTGTCCTTTATATAAATTGAATTAACAGATGCCCCAATCGATAAATTTCCCAACAATCTAGGAGAATAAGGACTAGAAACATCAACAACATATAATCCTCCATCATCGGTTCCGATATAAACCCTGTCATCAGAATAAAATACAATAAGCGCCTCTCCTGCATCGTCAAAATAGAAGGAAGAGGCTAATGAAGGATCATATATATCACTGACATTAATAACTTGAAGGTGACTAATGTTCGCGTTATTATGAGCTACATAAGCGAAATCTCCACTAACATCAATGGAATTTAAACCATACCCTGTACTTAATTCTGAGATTACTACTGGGTTTTGACCATCGGTTGCGTCAATAATATAGAAGTCTGGTTTAGCTTTCGACGCTGCTGATGCAGACATAAAAACAATTTTATTAAGAACATCTAAATCTGTTGCCGAATTCCCTGGGCCAAGATCTATAGAACCAAGAGTTTGTGGGTCGGTCCAATTTCCGATAGGAGGACCTCCGCCAGGATCTTCAGGATCTTCACCAGGTGGTACGGGCGGCGGAGCATTTTGCCAGTCAGATAAAAGTGTCGCTATCTTAACTTCCTGTTCACCTAATCTATCATCTTGCCAAGTTACTCGACTAACAATTTGTTTAATATTTGTTTCGTACGTGGTTATATAAACAACTCGTGTAAATTCTCTTGTTGTATCCGATGTACCATTAAACTGCCATTGATTATTTTCAAACTGCAAACCATATTGTCCATCGAGCATATTTATCCAATCTACATCACGAAGGAATCGAGTTGCCTCAATTCCATTTCTTGCGATACCTAGAGCTTCACGAGCTTTACCAGTTGTTATAGCTGATAGTTGCCCATTAAAGAAAAAAATAATCACACCAGCCATTATGATTACAAAAAGACCCAAAGCAATGAGAACCTCAACTAACATTTGTCCGGATTCATTTCTCATAATTCCCAACTAACACGTCCTTCCGTATTTATTTCTACATTAAATGTTTTTTCTCCATTAGTGAGGGAAAAAGATTCCAAGGACGTCCTCCCAGAAAGAGCTTCGAAAACAGTTTCAGTTGGTCCAATTACTTCGATTAAATCGTTCCTTGAAAAAACAATATCACGTTCTACTAAACGATCTGCATAGCTAGAGCCCTCGAAAAGAACATATCCATTATTAGTTAGATAAACACCGTGAGCTAAGCCACCTTCCCCTGACATTGAAGAATCTCTTGCTTGTTGATATATAGAGACAAGATTATCTCTTTCTGTAGTTAGTTCGTAATTAATATAAAAATCGAAAGTAATAGGAACACCAATTGAAAAAATAATAGCCATTATGCCAATTACTAAAACAGTTTCTAATATTGTAAATCCTTTTGATGATCTCATCTTCCTACTGACTGGGTAATCTGGAAGATAGGCAAGAGAATGGACAGTGCGACAAAACTTACCGTAAGACCCATGACTACCAATAATATAGGTTCCAGAATAGTTGATAAAGCTTTCGTCGATGAATCAAGCTCTTCTTCATAAAAATCAGCTAAGAAAAGAGCTGTCTCATCCAATGTTCCTGTGTTTTCTCCAACTTCAATCATTTGAGAAAACACCATAGGAAAATATCTAGGTTTTGTTTTTAAATACTCAGCGACAGTACCCCCTCCACGCACATGTTCCGCTGCTTTAATTATTTCTCTTCGATAAACACGATTAGATAAGGTATCCGCCGTAGTAGTTAAAGTATCAACAATCTTAACACCACTCTTTAAAAGTAAGGCCATAGTCCTAGCGAAACCAATAACATTAACGGCTACTGTTAATTTACTTAAATACGGGATAATCAAAAAAGTTCTATGCCACAACATTTTTATTTTCGGAATTCTTAGTAGTAACCAGAAAAATACTAAAAAAGCAATAATCCCTGCAATCAAATGAATCCCGTAATTAAGAAGGAATTTTGATATTGTTATAAGAATAACCGTTATAATAGGTAACTCTACTCTCATACTCTCAAATATCGGAATGACTTTAGGGAATATAAAAAAGATTAAAATACCTGTAATTCCAAGAGTTGCAATTAAAATAACGGCTGGATAAATCATTGCTCCCTTCACTTTCGTTGCTAATTCCTGTTTCTTTTTAAGTTCTTCTGCTAAATACTTAAAGCTATTGGAAAGAGTACCACTTATTTCACCAACTCTTACTACATTAATAAAGAACTCTCCGAATATTCTTTTATATCGCCCAAGACCAATGTATAAAAACTGACCATTCTTTATATCTTGAATAATTTGATCAAGAATTTTTATAAACGAAGGATTTTTAGCCTGTTCTCTTAATTTAACTAAACTATCAAGTACTTGCATCCCGGCACGAAGCATCATTTCCATACGTCTAGCAAAAAATATCTTGTCTTTATTGGACAGATAGAAAAACAGAATTATCGGTTTCCTTTTCTTTGGCTCTTTATCTTTTAATATTACAGGTTTTTTTGGTCGTGTTTCTTTCTGAACAGATTTTCTTTGGATAACTTTATTGTTACTTATAGACACTCGTTTGTTATTTTTAGCAATCTGATTAATCTTCATGAGTCATTTTAAGAACTTCTTCTATAGTAATTATTCCGTTGAGTGCTTTTTGGAATGCATCTTCCATCATAGTTTTCATACCCTTCCTCATTGCAATCTTTTTTATCTCTCCCGAATTAACCCTCCTTACTATTGCTGCACGGATATCATCATCAATTTCCATAATTTCATAAATACCAACTCGCCCTTTATATCCTGTTCCATTACATGAAGAACAACCTTTACCAAAATAAAACTCTCTATACTGCTTTAATATTGTTGCTGGTACAACCTCTCTTAATCCTCGAAATTCAATATCGGTTAATATCTTTTTATTTCTACAATTAGGACAAATCGTTCTCAATAGACGTTGACCAATAGCAATATTTACTGTTGAAGCAATAAGAAATGGTTCTACTTTCATATCCAAAAGCCGCGGTAATGTAGTAGCAGCATCATTCGTATGAAGTGTTGAAAACATCTTATGTCCAGTTAGGGCAGCATTAATAGCAATCGAAGCAGTTTCTTGGTCTCGAATCTCCCCAACCATTATGGCATCAGGGTCTTGACGCAAAATAGATCGTAGCCCATTAGCGAAAGTTAATCCTGTTTGATTATTAACCTGAATTTGATCGACACCCTCGATAGAATATTCAATCGGATCTTCAATTGTAATTATACAAACTCCCCTTGAATTAATTGCTTTTAAACTCGTATATAGAGTTGTCGTTTTCCCACATCCCGTAGGGCCTGTGGCTAGAATCATTCCGTATGGTTTTTTTATTGCTCTTTCTATTTTCGCTCTATTTTCTGGAGTAAATGCGAGATCATCAAGAGATTCGATTTCTTCCTGCTCGGCCAGTAATCTTAGTACCGCTTTTTCTCCATAATAAGTTGGTACAACCGAAACACGAATATCAAAACTCCTTTCAATAGGAGTTGTAATCTCTATACGGAATCTTCCATCCTGTGCAGCTCTATGTTCATCTGTTCTCATCCCCGCTAAAACTTTTATACGCGTAATTAATCCAGCTTGGATATCTTTATGAAAAGCAAAGGAGTCTTGTAGGATACCATCAATTCTTAAACGAACAATCATCTTGTCATCGAACGGTTCAAAATGAATATCAGAAGCACGAATCAAAAAAGAATATCGAATTAAGTAATCGACTATTCTAATTATAGGAGCGTTGATAGAAGTAAGTTTGGCTAATCCATTCAACTCTTGCTTTAATTTCAAAGATTCCGAAACGAAAAGCTTAAACTCTTGAGCTTTTTTCTTCTTTTTTATTTCTCTCTTTTTGAGATCCTCCGCACTTAGTATTTTACCCCCTGGAGCCACTGGTTTTGGTTGTATTTTTTTTATAACTTTTTTTGGCTGAAGTCTTATAACCGGCTTTGGTTGCATTACCGGTTTAGATTTTATAACAACCTTTTCTTGTGGCTTTAGTATTACTTCTTTTTTCGGTTCTAAACTTTTCTTTTCAAATCCTTCTGTTTGAGGTTGAGATCTTATAACCGGCTTTGGTTGCATTACCGGCTTAGGCTTCATAACAACCTTTTTTTGTGGCTTTAGTATTACTTCTTTTTCCAATTCCAAATTTTCCTTTTCAAATCCCTCTGTATTTTTTTCAACAATAACTTTTTTCGCTATTTTATTTTTTAGCATATATACTCATATGATATCATTTTTAATACCTTCGAAGTAATGCTTTAATTGACCAAAGTGTGGATATTGATATATTAAGATTAGTTGCTTGAGAAAGGGAAGTAGAAAATGACCTATGTTTGGATTATATTAGTCATCCTTTTTATTACCTTGCTACGAAAAATACTTAGTCCGAAACCAGAAAATGAAATCCATCTTTCAAAAGACAGAATACGGCGATTTAATCTCGAAAATAGAAGAAAACGAGACCACGTAGATCGTGATTATTATCCAAAACCATAGGAAACGGCTTTTCGCCGTTTTTAATTATCCCCAATAACTCTTTACAAAACCCTGTTTTTTCAGTAAAATACTTCTAACTATTAACGGGCTTTGTGTAATTAAAAGCCCGTTTCTACGTCGTTATATATGAACAAAAAGAAAGAAAATATGAGATTTATGAATGCTTACGATAGTTTTTCTGATGCAATTTACCGACATTGCTATTTTAGAATTTCAGACCACGATAAAGCTTTAGACCTTATGCAGGAGACTTTTACGAAAACATGGAAATATGTTTCCAAAGGAAATGAAGTAGAGAACATGAAATCCTTTCTATATAAAACAGCTAATAATTTAATAATCGATCAATATAGAAAGAAGAAGGAAATTTCATTAGATACATTACAAGAAGCCGGATTTGAACCAAAAGAAGAACCCCAAATTATATTCACGGCAGATAAAAAAAATATGTTCAAACTTCTTGATAATTTAGACGAGAAATATAAAGAAATTATCGTAATGAGATATATTGATGATATGACCCCCAAAGAAATCGCCGAGCTTACAGGCGAATCCGAAAATGTTATATCTGTAAGAATACACAGAGGAATTAAAAGAATTAACGAATTAGTTAAAAATGGATAAAGAATTCAAAAAATTATTTAAGGAAGCAGCTCAAATAAAGCTGGACCAGAGAGACAAAACTCGTATACGCGAGAATCTTTATCAATTTATGAAAGGAAATCCAATCCCCGAATCTCAAAAAGTTCCTCTAACTATTTTGTTCCGAAGACATGCTTTTGTCTTTACTGCCTTAATAATTATTTTCGGCACAGCAGGAGTATCCTTCACAGCAGAAGGATCGATTCCCGGCAGTATTCTTTATCCAATAAAACAAATAAATGAAAGAGTCGCCTCTTCCTTAATATTCTCAGAAAAAGCAAAACTTCAATGGGAAATGAGAAAAGTCGAAAGAAGACTTGAAGAAGCTGAAAAACTGGCAGCAAAAGAAAACCTAAAGGAAAAGTATATCGTATATCTTGAGGCAGATTTCGAAGAAAGAGCTCAAATAATAAATTCTAAAATAGCTGAATTTGAATTAAAAGAACAAATGGCCGATGCGGCAGAATTCAGTTCATATTTTGAAACATCACTAAGAGCGCATGATAATATTTTGACTAAGATCATCAAAAGTAAGAGCGCTCCGGAAAGCGAAGTTGAGCCTTTAATATTAAATGTACGAGCTAAAACAAATTTGGCTTCGAGAGTAAGAGCGAAGACAGAGGATGCTGTTTTAAGAGATACTCCAACAGGTGGAGGCGCTGTATTGATGTTAGCTGCGCAAACAGAATCTACCTCAGTATCATCAGAACTTGCTCTTGTTGTCCAAGAAAGATTAATAGATACAGAAAAGAAGATTGAAAAAGTTCAGGAAATGCTGCAGAAAAAAGAATTAACCGACGATACAATAATCAAAGTGCAGAAGAAAATAGATTGGACAAAAGAGCTTATTGAAAATGGTAAAAGACATCTTAGTGAAGGAGTTATTAGTAAATCATTTTTACTTGCGCAACAGGCAAATAGAGTTATTCACGAAATTGAAATATTGATCGAGAGACATTTAGATCTGTTCAACGACGTAAATATAAACCAGGGGACTATTAGTATAAAAGATTGTGAATATCCAATTCTCGAATCTTTCCCGCGTCAATGCGCTACACCAGATGGTAATCTGGTAATCAAAGAAGACTTGGAAATAGAAATCCCGCGATAACAAGTCGCGGGTTTTTTAATTAAGTACAATTACTATTGTCACAAGAAAGACACATATAGCACCCATCAAGACAAAAACCACCACAAACGACGATTCAGTCACAATAGCAGCTACACTAACTGCTGCCCAACTAAGCCATATGGCTGCAATAGCAATTCCTTTTCCTACACTCATTCCTTCTCCTCGTCTTTTAATTCTTCTCTTATCTGAGTTATAACGGCTTTCAATGCTGTTCTACTAAGAACAGCATGGTATTCATTAAAAGTATCGGTATCCGTATCAGAATCAAGCCTTCTCACAGGATCACACCGACGACGAGCGGATGTAGAAATCGACATATATCTATATCCTTCTTTTCTCCATCCTGTCAAAATTTCTTTCGCTTTCTCTTCTATCTTCTCTTCTGTCCACATTCTTCCTCCTTTAAAGTACTTAAAACCCCGCGGTAGTTATCTAAAGGAATAACAGCATAATATTAAAGTGGGTGTCCGCAGTACAAGTTCACGAACCTGTAATCATATAAGACTCCCTAAAAGTGCTTTTGTACATAATTCTCTTTAAATAGCTAACAACGAGGCTATATATATTATACTATTGCTCCTCTTCGCTGTAAATAAACTCGTAATCAATCTTTTTATAACTAAAAAGTTCATTTTTACTAAATAGATTGGATATTTCCCTTTTTGCTGCGACTGCAGAATCGGAAGCGTGAATAATATTCACATGTCTCGAAATAGAGTAGTCTCCTCTTATTGATCCGGAATCAGCTTCTCTACCAGAAGTTTTCCCTATCATCATTCTTACAACACCTACTGCTTCCATTCCTTCCAATACGATAGCAACTACTGGGGCAGATTTCATAAATTTCTTTAATCTAGGAAGAAAAGGCTTTCCCTTATGGTCTTCGTAATGTTTATCTAAGATCTTTTCGGATAATTTTGTCATCTTCATTCCGACGATCTTAAATCCTTTCTTCTCGAACCGACTCACTATTTCCCCGAACAAACTTCTTTGTAAAGCGTCTGGTTTTAAAATAATTAATGTTTTTTCTTTTGTATTCATAATTTTATATAACTATTAACAATATCTATCATCAAATCAATGGAATCACAACTAGACAAAGAACGCTTAACTTTAGTTCCACCTATTATGTGAATATAAAGGACTTTCTTCTTAAAATCAACCTCTATGCGATCAAACATAGGTTCGTCTTTAATGTAGTGCCGAGTAGTCTCATAAGCTACTTCGTCACTTAGCTCTATTTTTTTATTCTGCCCAAAATTATTAGAACGTAAATCAGTTTTCTTAAACCTCTTTACTGAATGGATAATTTTTTCGATTACCTCTTCTTGGTCCACCTTGGACATTTTTTGAGATTGTATTCCAGATAGTTTAGCTTGGTATCTGTTCACTTCGCCGTTTATGCCAATAAGTTTTGTATCTCTAACTTTTTTGTCTATCAAAGAATCTTCGTAATTCTCAATTATTCTAGATCGTTTACTATCCAATTTAACAAGCTCGCCTTTAAGAATAGTTTCTTCATCTATGCCGTCGTCTTTCTCTTCATGAGCTAACCATTGTCGCAAAGAATCTTCCCTGGCGTTAAAGAGAGCGTCATAGAAGGTCTTAGCTAAGGTTCTAACTATTTGTCGCTCTGAAATTACACCACAGTTTGGAGTGCAACGTTTTGTGGTAATATCTGCACTATGAACACCACGATAGAATATTTGATCCTCCTTGTGCTTTCTTTTGTAAGCACCGCCAAACAATTGATAGCCACATTTATCACAATAGATAATACCTCGTAGTAAATAGTCATGCTTAGCGTTTCTTCTACTACCAACCTTCCTGGCAATCTTCTTCTCCTGAGCTTTCTTAAACATTGCTTTTGAAACAATTGTCGGAACAGATAATTCATATTTTCCTAACTTTTTTCCAATCTGAAAAATTCCTGTCGAATAATAATTTTTGGACAAAACCTTGTTTATCGAAGAGGGTCTCCACTTCTTTCCTGTTGGAGAGAGGATTCCTCGATCATTCAAATCATCTGCAATTTGTTTGGTAGACATATTCTTTCTAGTATAGGATTTATAAATACAGATGATGACTTTAATTTCTTTCTGATTCAGAACAAGAACACTATCAACAATGTCGTAACCAAATGGTTTATTTAATTTGGTATGCCCTAGATATTTTCCAGACCTAACTCTAGCTCTATGCCCAGCACGAATTCGGTCTCCGATATTCTTGTGCTCTTGCTCAGCGATCACAAGACCCATTTGTCTAAGCATATCGGAATGGGGATTACTTGAGGAATACTGAGGATCTTCAACAATATCAAAAGGAAGATCCGCTTTTTTCAAATCATCTAGCATGAGTAATCCTCCTAGAACAGTACGAGCAATTCGGTCCAACTTAAAAAACCAGACTTTATCAAATTTGCCAGCTCTTCCGTCAGCGACTAACCTATTGAAAGCAATTCGAGTATCAGGGTCTTTTTCTCCACCAATCTTTTCAACGTAATACTCTTGAATCTTAATACCAAGCTTCTCCGCTTTTTCTTCAAGTTCACCTTTCTGAGACTTGAAGTCTTGGGAGTCACTGCTGACACGAAGACATGCTACTATTCGTTCTTTTGGTTTATTTTCTACCATAGTTACATTATATATCTATGAGATAACAATGTAAATGTCCGGCTCCGGCATATATCTAGCTTCCGAAGAAGCTAAAATAAAACAAGGAGAATTTAATGTATATAGAGGTGATTCCTGAAAGGGAGCAGCTCGTCTCTCGAACGAAGTGAGAGGTAATATGAAGGTTAAATTAAAAAATAAAGGTTGTGTACTACTATCTTTAAATTGAATATCTTCTATTATCTATCTTTAGGGGTTAAAAACGGACCCCCGCAAAGTCCGGAATCAATCCCATATATAGGTTAAAAACGGACTCTTAAATAGCATCATAATTGATAGAATATTTATTCAAGTTTTTGTTCTTGTACTTCTTGCCTTTAGTAATAATTCCTGCTTTTACCAAGTGTTTAATACCCTCTTTTACACCTGATTTGGATAATCCGGTCTCCGCCATCATTGTTGTTATAGCTATCCAAACTTCCCTTTTCCTGGTAAATATCGGGTTTCTAGTCTCATTCTTTATTGTCTTATCTCTATAGTCATGAGCTAATAGAGTAATTAATACACGAAAAGCCCCACCAGATAACTTCTTTTTAACCCATCTGTGAGGTATTACTGCGTTAGCCTTCATTATATTATGTTTCTTTGGTGGTTCTTTCTTTGAGACAGCTTTGATTGGTGGATCTTTAGGCTGTGTAACTTTGCCAATATCAAGTTTGGCTCCACATCTATCATCACAAACAAAGAATAAACCAAACTCACTTTTCCTTTTAACTATTGTGCCAGCAGCACATTGAGGGCATGCATTACCTTCTTGGTAATCTTTTGCTTTAAGTAAATTTCTTAGCCTGTTTAATTCTTTTCCTGTTTCAGGACCTGGATCCCACATAGCAGAAACATAATGTATCGCACCTGCTATATCTTCTTCTGTACTATTCTCGTCTATTTTTTCTATGTCCACGTTCTTCTGTTCTTCCAATCAAAAACCGAGAACTTTTGAAGGGACACCAGAGTGAATGGGAATTCGGTGGCTGATGTCTCCACAAAACTGCTCGGTTGTTTGTGGTCCCATTCACTTATAAAACCACCGAGAAGTCAGTTTAAAATTGTCTTAAGAGTTGTATAGACTTTCGTCTATTCCGTAGTTGTACTTATATAATAACATATCTGGCTCATAAAATCAATAGCTATCGGTGTTTCTGTTTTAACAGAATATCTGTTGGATAGATTTGAATTGATAACCAATGGAATTTAATTTATAATGGAGGTAATGAACAAGTATAAGCTTCTAGGTATAAGGGTCTTTCAATGGGCGGTTATGGTTTATTTTGGATTGGCTATTCTTGATGAACTGGAGGTTTATATTTTTGACGGAGATTTCTTCCCATACCTATCTAGCCGTACCAACGAACTAGGTTTGTTTTTCTACCTCACAATCATTGTTGTCACAGCACACTGGTATAGGAAGACTAAGAAATGATATTTGACTTTTTGCGGATACATGATAAAAGATAGATATATTGTATTGTAAAAGTGATGTGTTGTAATGTGTGGTGTAGTAAAGTGAAGTACAGATTATTTCCAAAAGAGAAGTCCCTTAATTGGGACTTTTCTTTTGCTTGACCAATACATCCAAACAGCGTATTGTGTGGATACTGTTTTTTGAGAAGGAGGGAAAATGATTACTCGAGAAAGGGTTATAAAAGAACTTGAGCATGCAGGGTTGAGCGAGAGCGATTTTACTGTTCTCGGTGCTGGTTATTGGATTGACGATATAGTTCGATACAGAAAAACTGGGAAATGTGGTTCTGTAATGTTTAGTACAGTTGAGTTTTTACCAATTTTGTCAAAATTGTTGGAAGCCTGCTCTAAAAGTATGAAATGAATTCCGAGGCCATAGAGCCTCTTTTTTATTTCTTGACCAACACATCCAAACAGTATACTGTGTGTGTATCTTGTTTTTTGAAAGGAGAGGAAATGAAACTCGAAATCAAGAATCCGATACTGAGATGGCTGGCTGGCTGTGGACTTATGGCAGGTATAGTGGGAGTTGTGGGGATGATATTCTGGGGGATAGGCTGGTTAGCAGATTTTATACCAGGTTTTTATAACTGGTTCTTCTCGCATAAAACTGCAATTGTCCCATTCGACCTTCTTATATTGGGGTTTATAACAACTGTTATTCTCATTCTTGTAGTTCTATGTCTCGTTTTTATTTTTAGCGGAGCAAATGAGATAGGGAATCGATACTTTACTCCTAAAAGCTAAGTTTCTCCGATTAATAAATGCCAGTTCTCTTAGAGGCCATAGAGCCTCTTTTTTTATTTGGATGAACTAACTTTAACCGTACTCTCAAGGCTCAAAATTGAGTTCTAAGACGTTTTTATGCTTTTTAGAAGTGTAGATATAAAGCTATTTCTAGCACTTACTTTCAAACAGGTACTGGGAACACCTCTTTTAGTCTTCAAAAACACTCTTTTTTTAAAGTTTTGGCTCTATTAGCCAAAAATGAGCATTTCACTTACTCGTTTTTTTGAAGCTATAAGCTAACTTTCAAAAAAGGTCCTCTTGGATACCTTTTGAGTTAATTAGCCCACCAGAATAGTGACTAGGAGGAAGGTCAACGCTCCTTAAACGCACCCACAAACAACCCATTAATGTAATGATGTGTAACCATGCTAGTGTTTTAAGGTATGTCCCCGTGTCCAATGTGAAGCTGTTAGTTTTTAATTAGACTCCCCCTAATCAAAAAAATGAATTGAACATATACATAAGGTCTTATCCTAACCAACACAAGACAAGGAGATTGATAATTAGAATTCCGTATTATTCAATAGAGTATAATACAAGAATTATTTCAAGGTAGGATACTGGGTTCGAGTCCAACTCAGGGGCCAATATTGACACAAACCACAGAGATGTGGTATAGTTTAGTTAGTATTTTTAGGAGGTTTCGAATGACCAAAGAGGAAATGAATGAGTTGGAACCAGGGGACATAGTCCAGGGAAAGCGTAGCGGGCTTGGCTATATAATTACTGAGAGAGTTAATAATACTCTTGTTGCAGTTCGTTCGATCGTTATCGCTACTCCCGACGATTGGAATTTAGTCAAGAAATCCGATTAAACCGCCTGACGGAGGCCGCCCGCCTTTGTGGGCGGCTTTTCTTAATATTAACCCAATCAAGCGTTCTGAACTTGTCCAACTTGGGGAGCTATTTGACACAAACCACAGAGATGTGATATAGTTTATTTAGTATATAAATAGTACACAAAGCAAGACAGGAGGTAGATAATGGTAACTGCAAAAGAGCTTCAAAAATTTATCGTCAAGGCAATGTTTTTTTCGAACGAAGAAACATCGGACGATAAAAAACTTAAACAGCTCAGCGACAATCTTCGTGATGCGATGTGTGAGGAGCTTGATATCACACACGATGTTCTCGAGAAAAGCTTTCGGCACTTCGACCCAGAAAAAAAGTTTGGTGAAAAAGTCGGGAAAGCTTATATGGAATTCGTGCAGTATTGCGATGAGCTATTCACACAAGACCTTTTTGCATAAGTGCTATTGGGATACTAACCCTATCTCCAGCGAGGCCTTGCGATACAATAGTATTGCGGGGCTTTTTCTTTTTCACAAACATCCAACTCTTCTAAATTTTATCCTAACCAACACAAGACAAGGAGATTGATAATTAGAGTTTCTTATGATTCTAGAGCGTATAATGTAAGGATTATTCCAAGGATGAGTCGTTTAGAATTGAAACACCTTGCTACTTCAACACCTTCACAAGATCTCGGGGTTCATACTCGTTATATCCATAATTAGGCCAGATTTCTCCGATGTTGATCTTCCAGGCATCTTCTTTGTTTTTGGTGGTATTGATAAACATAATTTTAGAAAAAGGAAAGCCTGTCTTATTGATGTAGTTTGATACTTCCCTAAGCTTTATACCTTTGTGTCCATCGAAAAAGATGACTAAAAAAGCCGGGTTGTTCGGATATTTATTCTTTGTTTTTAAAAGAAGTTGAATCAGCCCCTTGGTACTCTTCTCTTTTTGGAAATGGCCAAAGCGTTTGAGTTGTATAATCCAGGCAGTATTCTTGTTTTTGTGAAAACTTTCAATCGGCGAAATCGCTATATCAATAAGGTCATCCTCTAGTACATGTCTCTCAATCAAATCTTTTACTTCTCCAACCGTTAGCGAACCAGGCCTTCTCTCTTTGTAATGCTGCCTATGTTTTGGATTGAGCCTGACACCAATCAAGCATTTAGAGCCACTCTCTATTTCAAAGAAGTTTTTCAGAATAACTGCCGCTCCTAACTCATAATCTTTCCCGAGCAATTTTCTACCGTGCTTTCCTATATAGAGCCTGATTGTTTTTTCGTCTACATAAACATATTCATCGTACATGGTCTAAGGGTACTTAAAAAGGGTGGGATTGTCTAAGCCCCCTATAACTTGGATGGGGTTAAACATAGTAAGTCGTGACATCCTATTCTTGCCTCCGTCTTCATGCCCCTGTTTCTGCTTAGCGCCTCACTTTATTTATTATAATGGCCTCATATAAAAATCGATTTTCATTATATATAAATGCCTTTTAATATAATGTCGATGTAAAATGATGCGTTATTGGTGTAAGATCGGGTAATTTGACACACTTTTACTTGTATGTTCTTATATTGAATCCATATTAAAACCCCCGATATAGTTCGGGGGTTTTAGATTATAAGATTAAATTATTTTCTTTTCTTCTTAGTATGACGTGGTTTTTTAATATGGCTCACAAACCCTTCCCCTTTTGCGCTAGACTTACCAAGTTCATACGCTAATTTACCAAACCAAAGCCCTAAAATTATTACCCATGCTCCCAGGCTTACATATATCCCAGTACCGAATACGATAAAAGTCATTCCGAGTGGGAAAAGGATAAAAGCCATTCCCCAGTTATCTCCCTTCCTTTCGGCCTGAATCATTATGAAAATTAACAGTAATAAAAAAATTAAACCCATATACTTACATTATCAATCAATAAAAACCCCCGTCAAGGGACTTCTTAATTGATTTCATTGAATTTTCGTTCATGTTATTTTAATCACACAAACCTCTAGTATTATCTAGAATAAATTGGAACTTGGTTTAGAGATGTGTAATCGCTACCAAATACTGTTCCGTTAGAGGTGTACCAATTGAATTCATTGTTGTTTATACAAAATATTTTTTTGAAGAAATCGGGGTCTTCGCTCGCTGCCTGATTCCCGGTCATATTTACCCAGTGCAACATTCCTGTATCTTCTCCGGTAGTTTCGATTCCGTAGACTTTTTCGTCTCCTGTCTCACAATTTCTAAACAATCCCGAGACAATAAAATCGTCCCTGGTTCTTGTTGGAACTTTTTTAACATCCCCGAAACCTAGGTGTCCATAAAAACTGAAAATTACTGGATTGAGAAATAATCTTTTATAACCCCACTCGTTAACTATAAAGATGTCTGGATCACCATAATCAGCAGCTCCAATTATATCGCCCTCCTTCAACCCATAGTCAGCTGGCCTTACAGATGAGATTTTTCTGAGGTCCGGAGTTGGGGTCGGTGTTGGGATTGGAGCTGTGTAAGATTCACTCAAAGTTGCATAGAAGTTGACCAGCCCCGCACCCAGTGCGTTATTGTATTCGGATCTATTTCTAGCGTGCCTTTTAATTCGATTAATTACTTCGGAGTTGGGCATGGTAGGATATTTTCCCCTGAGCAATGCTGCAAGACCTGACACAATTGGAGCAGAAAAGGAAGTGCCATCTCCATAAATAAAGGACTTACCATCACTGTATACGGAAACAGCCGTTGAATAGATATTTAATCCCGGAGCAACAACGTCAACGCACCTACCATAATTTGACCACCCGACGTATTGCCCCTGTGAATCAACAGCACCTACCCCCAATACCATGTTGGAATTGTTGTCGTTACAGATTGGAGACTGAGGAATTAACGATAGATTCTGTCCTCTGCCGCTTTCTATATCTCCATTGCCAGCGGCAGCCACAATCACAACCCCTTTATTGTATGCGTACCTTATGGCGTCATTAAGAGTATCGGTGTAACTAGTCACACCAGTAGTTCCAAGGCTTATGTTTATGACATCGGCCCCCATATCGGCTGCATATTTTATGGCCCTAGAAGCCGCATCGAGGCTACACCCATATCGATTACAAACAATTAGAGACATCAATTTAACATTCCAGTTTATACCCGCAATACCATATTGGTTGTTTGTTGTCGCTCCTATTATACCTGCTACCTGCGTTCCGTGAGTGCCCAACGTAGTCATCTCAGAAGTGTTGTTTCGAAAATCCCAACCATAAATATCATCCGTGTAACCATTTCCATCATTATCAATACGATCACCAACCAGCTCAGCTCTATTGACCCATATATGTTGTTGTAAGTCCGGGTGATTTATATACACCCCGTCATCAATTACAGCAACAATAATACTATCGCTCCCTTTTGTGATATTCCAAGCATTCTGAACCCCTAATGTGTCGAGGTAATACTGTTCTGTAACGAAAGGGTCGTTTGTTATGCTGCTAACTTTTCTAATTGTAAATCGTGGCCCCTGTATTCTTGGGGAACCACCGGTTGTTATATATACATAGCCATCACTCTTCACTGTGGCAGGTACATCAAAAGAAATTGCTGTGTCGGTCCACACAGCACGTGTTATTCGAATATCCCCCATATAAATATCCGAGTCTCCATGAACGAAGTCAGACGAATCTCCAAATCCACTCCCTCGTACTGTAACCCTGGTCGCGCCAGGAACAATCACACTCGGTTCTATAGAATTTATTGTAGAAACTAGTAGTACTTGGATCTTGAAGGCATTGCTTGAAATACCCGCGGGCTTTAAAACAACCACATCAACACTTCCCGTTACTCCCGTTGGGACTTTTGCGTCTATCCGATACGATTTCCACTCTATTATTTCTGCATTTCGCCCACCTACCTGAACGATGCCTGGTATGTCTCCGTACGGATATTTCGATATATATTTGGCATCCCGGATAGTTATTGTTGTACCAGGGAAAACCTTATCAGGAGTAATATATCCTATAATTGGTGCGATCCTAATTTTAGGTCCGTATATAGAATAAGAGGCAAAGGGCGTAATTTGGAGTACCTTTACCTTGACCTTTGTATCGTCAGACAAATATGACAGTGATACGGGTGCCTTAAATGTTATTTGGGTACTGTCCCAAGACGTAAAGGAGTAGATGCATTCAGAATATGCAAAGCAAACAGAGTTTAGCTCATCTGAATCATTGCCAAATCCTGAGCCGTTAATTGTAATCATCGATTCCCCAGGAATTATGTTGGTGGGAGAAATAGATGTTATGCTTCTGGCTTGGGTTATAAGAGGGATTCCTAAGCCAATGACCAAAAACGAAGTTAATAAAATTATCTTTCTCATATGCATAGTATCCCACTATTCTCCATCTCCGTCAAGCAGATACACATCACTAAATTAAAGTATTTTTGGTTATGGATATTACGTGGATATTTGTTCCTAAATCTCAAACGCACCAGTTTGATAACATTCATCTAAAAATTCCTTATATTCTTTGTCATTATTTTCCCAAAGAATAAGTTGATCTATCACAATCGAGTTGGGAATACCAATATCCTTTAATTTGTCTACCAATCCTTTGTCTAATGAGAATACAATCATTTTTCCCAGCTCATCATCGTGTCCATAAAACATATTTAGAGCATGTTCTTCTCCACATACCAAAAGAGCTGGTTTATCTTTTAATTTACTTTCTATTCTTTCAACCCATATCTTTTCTCTGCGGTCATAAAAGCCCTTCTTATCCTCAACCCCAGGCTTATTATCTTTTCTAAAACTTCTATTGGTTATCTGATCATATTCTTTAATAGAGGCCTCAATCTGATGATACTCTACCTCCCAATCCTTACAATATTGCCCAATCCTAGATAATCCCTCTTTATGTGGGAACCCTTCCTCAAATACAATCTGAATGCCGTTGGCACCTATATATTCCTTAATAATATCCGGAAGCTTTTGCTCTAATCTCCTGTGCATATCATCCATTATTTGACACGCCATACGGAATTGATCTTCTTCATAATTATCATCCTTCTTATAATCAGCTATCTCATCGAACTTTTTGGGATACTGCTTCTTGAGAATATTAGTAATGACATTGTTAGTTGGAGGATGTGTATGACGCCAAAACTTATCACGGTCTTGATATATATGGCTGATCCCAATTATATGAAAAGGTTTAGTCATATTAATATTCTGGGAATGGCCAGCCCTCTGTATGAGCTTCTTTTTTTTATTGGCCAATTATCTTTCATGTTACTCCTAGATAACCATAAATCAAAGAGTCCCGTCAAGGAGGCTATTTAATTTTGTGCTAGTTAAGCACACGCATAAGGTAATGTAAAAACCAGACTTTTTGGTCTATCTATTTGTGACCCCATTATCAAATCTATGTTCTATTTAATATTTATTCTGAAAAAAAAGGATTATCTGTTTCTCCTTTTACAAATTTGTCTAAATGCTCTCTTTTAAGTTTATGTCAATTGATCACAACGCATAGGGTAACGTAAAAACCAGACTTTTTTGTGACCCCATTATCAAATGGATGTCGCCGTCCTTGTCCGTACGATAATACGTTATCCCTCTTTTTTCAAGTCTCGTCAAAACATCTTCACTTGGATGCCCATACCTATTATCCCCCACCTCTATAAACGCAAAAGAAGGGGAGACAGAATCTAAAAACAATTCAGAGGAAGAAGTTTTACTCCCATGATGAGCAATTTTTAAAAATTTTGCCGAAATATCCAACCCGGAATAAAAAAGCTTGGATTCTACTTTCTTCTCAATATCACCCGTTAGCAAAAGAGAGTTTTCTCCGTAATTTATTTTTACCACAACCGAATTATTATTTGGCTTTCCGTTATAAATATTATTATTAAAAGGATAAAGGATATTCAACAATGTTTCATGCCCCAGATCTAAAACGTCTCCCGAATCTACAAACCACACTTGAGCCTCTTCTCCATCTATTTTTTCATTCAAAGCCAAACATAAAGTTGTCTCACATAAAATATTACTCCTGATTATTAAATTAAAATCGTACCTTTCCAAAACTTCAATTAATCCTGTTATGTGATCACTATCTGTGTGGGTTATAACCAAAACATCAATGTCTCTGTCGTAAAAAGGCATTAGCTCCCCGAGTTTTTGAATTACCAAATTATTTGGTCCTCCGTCGACTAAAATTTGTTTTCCGTCGGGTGTTTTTATGAATACGGTGTGGACACAATATATCTTGAGTTGTTAGAGAATTAGGCATATTAATAGGAATATTCATTCTTACTTCTGCCATTTCTTTCTCCTTATAAAGAGTAATTTTATCCACCAATAGATGAATTACCTCTGATTTTTCTTCATAGGAAGCATTGAGTATCTGCACCTGCAGTTCGTCGAATAATTTCTTAAAGTGATCTGCACTAGCCCTAGCTTCATCTTTCCTGAGTAATTTCTGATTCAAAAGAGTAATTTCATTCTTTAGATTTTCCTCTTCTCTTTTGCATTCACTTATTTTCCTTTGATAATCAATATATTCCATAGTATTACTCGTCTCATAAATTTGGTCTATCTTTTTCTTTTTCCTTATAACATTTTTCAATCTATCTTCTAGCTCAACTATTTTCTCTCTCATATCTCCAACTGGAATCTTAACATCATAATCCTTTAACTTGTTCATCATATATTTTGGTCTTTCCAATAATCCCTTTATGGCATCCCAAATTGAATACAATCTTGCTTCACCAATATCACCACAAGAATAACACCTATTATTATTTATGATTCTTTCTTTTTTCCATTTCGGTTCACGCCCCCCGTGATAAAACCGATATATATTCTGTGTTTCTTTTTTGGGTAGCTTATTCCCAGCAAACAATTTTAAACCACATTTTCCACAATACAAAAGTTTATTGAACAGATATACATATTTTAAGTTTCTATCTGCCATTTCACGATTCTTTAATAATTGTTTCTGGGCAAGTCCAAACTGTTTTGGAGTAATAATTGGATCTGTTTTAAACGGTATCCATCCGCTCTTATCTTTCTGTAATCCTTCATCCAGTAAAATCGACAATCTTTTCTTGCCATTTTTGTATCTGTAAAAGTCGTCCGTACCAGTATATATAGGATTACATAAAACTCTGGTGATTGATGACTTATGCCAATAGCCTTTATTTTCTTCCTTTTTTCGTTTTTTTAATGCATAACAAGGCACATTCATTTCGTTGGCTCGTTTATGAATAAGACTTAATGAAAGCTTTTCATCAACCAACCACTTAAAAAATGTCCGTACCCATTTTGCTTCTTCTTTGTGGATAATCAATTTTTTCGTTTTTTTATTTAACCGGAAGGCATAAGGCGGACTTCCCCATACCCATTTCCCATCTTGAGCAGCACGTTTTCTGCCACTTTGCATCCGTTCTGTAATGACATCCTTTTCAAGCTCCGCAAACATGCTCATTAAGTTAAGACTCGCCCTGCCAAATGCAGTAGATGTATCAAACGCCTCAGTAATAGAATGAAAGTCAATTTTTAGTTTCTCCAGCTCATTCATTATATTTTTAAAGACCCAGACATTTCTTGCCATTCTATCTATTTTGTAGACAACGACGGCATCAAACTTTTTTTCCTTTGCATCTTCAAAAAGCTGGCTTAATGCAGGACGCTTCTCTACCAGTAACGCACCAGAATATCCTTCATCCTTATAGATTTGTTCTTCGTCTAGCGTGAAGCCACGAGATTTACAAAATGCCTTTCCTCTTTCTTCCTGAATATCAAGTCCATAATGTCCCTCCTTCGCTTGATCGTCAGTGCTTACCCTAAGATACAATGCGACTTTTTTTTCTTTTTTTATTTCATCTGTCATGATTCTTAATTTAACTTTAATAATATAGTTCCATATATTGACATATAAGTACATATATGGTGCTGTTCATAACTCAAGCCTAATCGAATTAAGTTAATAATTAGTAATTTTTAATTTAGTATGCACTGTCAGGATTCTTTAGATAAAGTGAAGTAAAAATACCTTCGCCTTTCTGATCGTTATTTGTTTTTACCAACAGTTTTTCTTGAAGAATCCCCTCAACAACATCGCCTATCTGCCAACTTTCCACCCATTGTCCTGCCGCAGCTATTTTTCTGCCGAACTGGTCAATGAATTTTATAAGTGTATAGGGTTGGTCCGAAAGTTTTGATTCACGATGACCCCATCTAATATCTGTAATCGTGAGTATCGCATTTTCCTGATGTAATATTTCACTGTGTATATTGTTCATAGTTTTAATAAGTTTAAATTAATAATTTTTTCTGGTAGTGAACTGATCAATCCACATACCAATAGTTCCTAAATTAATCTTCTTCTGGTTCGTTATATCCAACTGCCTCAGATTCGGACATATCTCTCTTTAAGCCCATAAAAGTTGCGATCTGGTCCTCATCCTTAAAAAACCATACTGGACCCTTGCTCGCATGGTTTACCATCCACCAACTGGTCTGCGAAAATCTCCTAATTGCGCTGGCCAAATCCTCAATATCAAATTCTGCCAACCTTTCCTCAATTTTTTTCCTTCCTTCTTCAGATAATCTGGCTTTTCTATAAATTCTTTTTTGAAAGAAAGAAAAAATTTTCTCTATTTTCTTTTCTATTTCTTTTCTATTATTATTTTCTATTGTATTGTGCCCACTTTTGTCCAAATCATTGGAACTTTTGTCCATTTGATTGGAACTTTTGTCCATTTGATTGGAACTTTTGTCTACATCATTGGTATTTTTGACCATTTCTTTTTTTTCAATCTTATCTACCCAAGACTTCATTACCGGACCAAATTCATATAACCAATAATTTACTTTCCTTCTCCATATAAACTTCCTCTCTACCAATTCTTTCATCGCTCTCTTAACACTTTTTTTACTCATACCAGTCCCTTTATTGTGTTCATTAATACCCTTTGTAAATTGTGTTATCATCAACTTATCCGACATTTTATTAAAACCTAATGTTTGACGAAGGATAAAAAGTAGCACAACTCTTTGTCTTCCATTCAAAGACCACCAGTACTCATCCATTATCCGTGGACACTTCCAAAAACTACTGCCCCAATTTGAAGGAATCCCTGGAAACTTTTTATTCTGTTGTTTTTTATCCTTTGCCATTTTTAATTATTTCCCCAAAAAGGGAGGAAACTGGAAACTAATTGTGTATTCAATTATTTCCAATTTCCATTTCCGATTAAACAAGAAGGTTTTTTTCTCTAACATTATTTGGAGGCTCTATATCGGTGAAAGATAACTGCAAAAAGTCAGTATTCCCCTTATCAGGAGTAACGAGAACGCTTTTATAATCTTTCGCAAGCAATTTTTTGAGATGTGAACCTATAAATTTAATTTTTTTCGGCACAAGTATCTCTAACTTTAGTATTTTATTGCCATCATTATCATTAGAGTATTTCTGAACTAATATCTCTCCCATCGTCCATTTGTTTGATGGCCAATTAAACCATCCAGCTTTTTTATTTTTTGTCATAATTTTAATCTCTGATTTAATATTTTAATAATTTATCCGAGACCTCGACCTTACTATTCTCGGAAGACTCATTTTCTAAAATCGACTTTTTTAATAACAAATCGAAAACTTTATTCCAAATTTTCTGTTCTTCCTCCGAAGAAATATCGTTATTCTCAATTATTTTTACCTGGACTTCTTTTGCCATTATTTTCGTGAATCACTTTCTGATACACGCATAAAATTAATCAGACAAAACAAAAAAGACCCATTAATCTCCGATCGAAACGGTATAAAACTAAAGATTAGTTTCTGTATTTCGGTCAAAGATTGACGGGCCTTTTAAAGCCACAATCTTCACCGTACTTCACTCGTACGGATTTTGCGTAAATTTTTAACTTAAAGATACTTTTTCACTTTATCTACTTCCAGTATAGCATACTTTTAATAAAAAAGCAAATATTTTTTACTATGTTTTTCTATGTTTACGTTTTACTTAATATTTTAAGATTCAGTGTAAGAGTCGGTGAATACGGAGTCAATGATATAAACCATTAACCTCACCACTTCCGTTCAATCTCGAGGGTTCTAGACACGCTAGAACCGCACTAGAAATAAGAAAGTGTTTGTATAGACCTGGATTTGAATACTATATGGTATTTTCTTGAAACCTAGTTTAAGTTCGTTTAAATACTCACTTGCAAAATAGCCATTGTACTATTATATTCTCCAGAACACTTAAAGTTCATACTCTAGTATTCTACTTGCACAAAAAAATCCACTAATTGAATAAATGGACTTTTGGATTTTCTACTTAAATCGGGATAGGAGAAAGAGAGAAAGTCTAGTGTAAGACTAGGTCTTGCTCAAAACGCATAGTAAGTATTAACTAAATTAAATTAACTGCTTCTAAAACCTACCCCGATTTAAACAGAAAATCTTTATATATTATAGTTCAATTGTATCACTTTGCAAACAGAAATCCACCGATTAGAACAATTTAATTATAATCACTTACAACAATGGGTATTTGTTTTATTAAGATGGTCGTAGCCCGTTGTTATTCTTAATCCGCCCGGATCACCACCACAACCTGGACCAATACCTGTCCTAGTAGAAGGACCCATAAAATAAGCGGCAACTCCTTTTGTTCGAGACTTGCTTTCTAAATCAGGGTCACTAACCCAAGCCCAGCAACATGACGAGTATCCAAGCTCTGTATAACTGTTTAATTCCGCAAGACTGCAAAGGTGCATACCCAATGATTCGCATTGTTCTGCAGCTTCTTGTCTGGTGCAATTCCAGGGAGTATTATCACATTCTTGGCAAAAAGCATAATCCGTAGAATTCAAATCATTTTCAATGGTCTGAACCTTTGTCTCTAATTCCACAACATTATCCTCATTATTACCAACTCGTTCTACTAAACCAACGATCGCATCCCAGATATTTTGAAAAGGGTCGCCATTTGGATTGCTTTTTGCTACTACTATTGTCGTTGCCGTAAAAAGTACTAATATTGATACGATAAAGATTAAATATTTTTTCATGTTTAGACTCTTATATTTTATGTTTAATGTCGACCTTTATTCTTTTCGTCTTTTGAAAATCAAAGCAAAACTCCCATTTTTTTGACAATGTCTTATTACTCAAACATCGCATCAATGAGAGACGAATCAATCTGAAGTCGATTTTCGTTAAGTTCACCTTGTATCTTAAATTGCTGTATGAGAGAATCGTTAACTCGTTCTTGCTGTCTAAACAAAGTAAGAACTCGTTTAAAGTTATCCTTAGTGCTACTCAGACCACTTAGAGTAATAATGATAAGTACTCCGACCACTACCCAAATTGCAATAATGTTGTATTTTATTGTTTTCGACATATTTGTGTGTTATTAATATTTAATTAACGACCTTTTTATTTACCAACTAATATACCTGTTACTTCATTTGCTAATTTCGTATCAATAAATATAGACCCATAAACAGTTTTTATTCTCTTACCGGGAATATCTGCAACTCGTTTCTCGTTTTCAGCAAGAACATTTTTATCTTTGTCTAAAAGCTTTGCTGTTATCCATCTCCCTCCCATTTCAGAAGTAAGATTGGCCACCCTGAAACAGTATTCCATCATTACCTCATCTTTGTTTAATGGATACTCAACTCTATTTATACGAATACCATCCATTATATGGTATCTAGTTTTAGCTTTTGTTAAGTCAATATCTGTAAGATTTTCAATTTTTCCATCCTCACATCCAAATCTTTTTTCTTGTGATTGCAAAACCTTTTTTGTTTTTTCAAAAAAACCACTGTTTGATTCTTGTTGTGTAGATGATGTTTTTCCACCCGAAGAGCGAAATGTATTAATGAACGCATCAATGAGTATATAAGCAAATATGGAAAATATTATCAAGGTTAAAACCGAAATCTTTCCTGCACTTGCTTTTGGTTCTATTTTGAATTTTCTATTTAAAATACTCATAAAAAAATTGCTAATAATAAGTTTTTATTATAGTGGGAAGCAAAAAACCTACCACGGGCGGTAGCTAAGCTACCCACCGTCGGTTTCCCGACAGGACCGGTAAAGGTATTCCCATGATAGGATCTTTATCCTTTACCGGTTTTCAACCATATCTCCCGATGAAATCGAAAGGGTTAGGTCGCCCTAAAAAAGGTTTATTTAATTGTTGTTTATTCTATATCACATTTTGCGATATTTTGAAATACCCCACATATTCTAGTTTTTCAGTTAGAGTATAGTCGAAACAGCAAAACATGTGACATATCAGGTCCTCTCCTTAATTGCTCTTAGACAGGGCAGGAGAGCGCATAGATAAAGCGTAAGACCATCCATGGCTTGCAAAAAGGTCTAAAATGTGGTTTTATTGCATTATTAATGAAAAATAACGTCACTAAAACAAAATATTTTACCGCTGAAGTAAAATCTGGCAATCAGATTGTATTGAATTTCGGAAGAAAACAATCAGCGAATACTTTTGGGAGAATGGATTTTTACTCCAGAATTTTACACTCGCTTTCTCCAGACACTGAAAGAATATGGAGACCCAAACAAAGGCTAAATGTTGAAATCAGGGGATGGCCGAAAAGTATTAGGTGGCAAAGAACTAGAGAACTATCATTCACGGGAAAAATCGAAAAAGGCACAACCTTAGATATCCAGGCATATTCGTACACACTCGAAATAGCACTAGATAGTATTTTAGAAGGTACAGCAGCCAAGAATATGGCTCATATATATACCTTTTATATTGACAATAAAGAAGATTTTAGTTTTGTTAAATATCAATTTCACTCAAAGGCGAGAACAATAGCCGCGTTATGCGTTTTATATGATTTGAAACCACACCCAAGAAACGACTTGGAACTTAATATCCAAAAAAAGTTTGGCCCACAGAATAAGTGGCCTTTAGATGAAGATTTAGATTCCTACCAAAGAACATACGGCGATCCTAGCAAAACGGCAGACGAGTTGAGAAATGAAGGCTGGCCACGTTTTGGAGACAATACTTCTATGAAGGTATTCCGACAAGTGGTTATCGGGACACAACAACAGATGTATCAGATTGAAAAAAGGGAGCAAACTCTCTCATCAAGAGTGCCGCGAACAAACATATCAAAAAAATGGCGAGACGAACTATTTGAAAGCCAGAACTACACCTGTCAGATTTGCTTAAATAAATATGACCCCACACTTTTGGAACCCGACCACAGAATACCTGTTATTTATGAAGCAGATGTCCTCACAGAAGACAATTTTAAAGAAAAGTTAATGACCTTGTGTCGGTACTGTAATCAGCAAAAAAGAGAAACAACCAAAAGATTGCCGCCTGATTATGATTGGAAATCAAGCCCATGGGCATATCCTGAAAAATTTGATGCCCTGAGAGTTAAACAGGGGATAGAACGGATAGCGAAAAGGAAAAACATTACTTTCGAAGAAGCCCTGCAACTATTTAGAAAATAGGGGTGCTTGAACCGATTTTGTTTCATTACTATTAACTGTTTTGGGCACCAAACTTCTTACAAAGAGATCTCCGTTTTTTACTGATAGTAGCGCTTGTATTGAGTCTGCCACAACTTCGGATAATGGTGGCGGAACGGCGTTTCCAATTTGGATGTATACCGAGGTCATTGAGCCACAAAACTCAAAGTCAAGCGGGAATCCTTGAATGATAGCTAGTTCTCGACAGGATAATCGTCTTTCTTTATATGGATGATGTATAATCATCGCACCTCCTTTGTGATCTCCTCTAGCTGTGATTGTTGGAGAAGGTTTGTCAGGATTTACTTTTCTATTACTGATATAGCCGTTATATTTAACTTTATGTTTCGTGTAGACATGGTTCTTCAAATCGTGATTTTCGTCATGATCTGGAATATTTCGCAACGCTTCACCAATAGAGATTATTTTTTTGAACCCATATCCCTCTTTGTCAGCATGAGTTGGTGCTGGCGGATGTTGTAATTTATTTACATCTAAGTCTTTCCTTACGCCAATAATAAAAACTCGTTCTCTCGATTGAGGGACACCATAATTAGCCGCATTTAACAAAGTGTGCTTGCAATTGTACCCTGCATCAGAAAAATCTTTGATTATTTTTTCAAATACCTTTCCACTGCCAATATTCAATATTCCTTTAACGTTTTCGGCCACAAAGACTTTCGGTCGCACCCTTTTTATGACTTTGGTGAAGTATCTATAAAGTTTATTCCTACTGTCATCAACTGACCTTTTCATGTTCGCAACCGAAAATCCCTGACACGGGAATCCGCCTATTACGACATCTGCTTGAGGAATAGACGTTAAGTTAACATTTTCAATTCCATCTAGAACGATATGCTCACCAAAATTTTTTTTATAAGTTTCAACAAAATCTTTCTGATTGTCGTTAGCCCATATTATGTTGAATCCAGCATTAGAAAAACCTAAATCCATACCGCCAGCACCAGAGAAAAGAGAAACAACTGTGGGTGCACCAGGTGATACCTTTTGATTTTTGCGTTTTTTGGCAATATTATTGAACATTTCTCCTAGTTTCTTCCCATAAAGAACAGGTATCGCATTACCTATCTGGCGATACATTGAATTGACTTTCCCACAAAATTCGAAATCAATTGGAAAAGTCTGGATCATTGCAGATTCTCTGATAGTCAACCTTATTTTTTTAGTCGGATGTGGGATTGCGCAAACACCTCCCTTCCCATTACCCCTTGCAAGAATTGTAGGTGAAGGCTTATTACCATCGGTTTTCCTATGGCCAATAAAGTTTCTATACACGGTTTTATATTTGGAACCAACGTCATTTGGAAAACTTTTGTATTTTTTAAGTTCTCTTAACGCTTCATTGATAGACACCCATTTTTTTAATCCGCTCTTTATTTCGGAATGGGTAGGTTCTGGATGACAAATTTCTAAATCTGGAGATAAATCGTTTCTAGTGCCTAATATCAATATCCTTTTTCTTGTCTGGGGCACTCCATGATCCGCCATATTTACAAGTTTGTATTTAATGTTATATCCCGTTTTATTAAAATCTTCGATAATTTTTTTAAATATCCTACCGCCATCCAAACTCAATATTCCTTTGACATTTTCTGCAACAAACCATTTAGGTTGTTTATCTTTTATAATTCGCAGCATTTCCTCGTATAGCTTATTTCGTCCATCAGTTTTTGTACGAAAACGATTGGCCATAGAAAATCCCTGACACGGGAATCCGCCTATAATAATATCAGCATTAGGAATTTCTTTGGAGCTAACCTCGGCAATATCTTTACAGATAACGTGATCTCCAATATTTTTTCTATATGTTTCAACGGAGTCATTGTCATTATCTACGGCCCAAACAATCTCTAGTCCGGCCTGAACTAGTCCAAGATCTATACCTCCAGCACCCGAAAATAAACTAATTACCTTTAAAGCCATATTATCATTATAACTTATTGCAGAACGTATTATAAATTGATTTATGAACAGGGTTTCGAAAGATTTATGATTTTCTTATCATGAGTTGGTTGTGTGGGACGATATTGGAACTTATTTGATCCAGACTATTATTCAAAGTTTCCAAGGGTCCCTATGAGTTTTACACTGTCTTCCTCTAACTTAAAAATTTTCTTTGTTACATAACTTTCGGACTCATTTAAATCACTTTTATAGCTAACTACTACGCCCAACCTTAATCTTCTGGAGCTGATAGCATCTAACATACTCTGATTTTTGGTGTCCTCAATAATAATTGAGGGCTTTAGGGTCTGAGTATCATCTTTGAATAATTTCTGTGAGTCGGGCATCTGAATTGATAGATTTTCATATACATAATCCTCATTATTTAAAAAATAAATTTCAATATCAATATTTTTAGCTGGTATCTCACCTATATTTTTAAGATCTATATGAAAAGTCATAGCTTCATCATTAACTTCTAGATAAGCACCCGAATCAAGTTTTACTATATCAAAATCTATATATGGTCGATTGGCAACTAAAAATAGACTTTCAGCTATATTATTAGCATTTCTAGCAATTTTATTTGCTTCTTTAGATTTGTTCTGAGCATCCACAGAAAACCATAGGGAGATAATAATACCCGTGATTACTGCAACGATGCCAATTTTTTCTAGGTTACTTTTCATTCTTGATATACTCGATTTATTTCTCTATTATCTCTAAGATTGTGCCGTTTTTATCCAGTACGACAAGAATACGACACTTTTCTTTCATCTCCTCAAAAAGTTTATCCTTTTCTCCTAAGATCTGAATAGCACATTGCCCTTCTGTAAGATTATGAGGTTTCTTAATCCCTACTTCTTGTTTTTCTTCGTATTTTTCAAAGTTCTTTCCACCCCACAACACACATTCATACTTAGTCCCAAAGAACTCGAAACCATCATAAATACCTCTGCTACGAACCAACCATCCCGCCTTTACGCATTCCTCATAAGTTATAATTTTCTTTGTTTTGAAAAACCAAACAGAAAAAACTACAACTATCAAGACAACAATAACGATTCCGAGTACCCATGAAATCCTTGCGTAGTTTTGTTTTAGTAAGTTCATATTATTAATTAGGTAATGGTTTAATAAGACAACCATTAGGTCCATTTATTGCTCCGTCGAAAGCTTTTGGACCCAAAACCATCTCTTGAATCCCTGACTCACATTGGAGAGTTACTATAAAACATAAATCTTCAGTTTGTATCTCCTCGGTCATTTTATATTTTTCTGAGACATAGAAATCGGAACAATCATCGTTATGATAAGCAATTATATATTCCTCCCCATGAGACATCTTAGATACAAAAGCTTCACTATTATTTGGTAAAATAAATTTCGTATTAAGAAAATCAAAATTTGTAAATTTTGATGGATCCAAACCCATTACTATGGGTATATTGAGAGGTATTTGTTTATTTTCGTTATACACAACTGAATTTCCAGAACTTTTATAAAATATGGGACTATTTTTAAAAGAGGAATTTGTGATAGAAATCTCATCCTCTTCAGAATTGTTTTCTGCTTTTCCTATCCCAAAAAAATAGTATGAAACTAAAATAATGATAACCCCCAACAATATAATACCGAGAGGTTTTTCGTACCATTTTTTATTATCTTTATTGTTCATAACTCTCCTTCTTTACGCCCTGACTTTAATGGCGACTAATAATTTATTTTTTAATTCATCTATAGTCTCATATAGAATGATATTATAATGCTTCAGATAGAAATGGCCTGGTATCTTTAACTTACCTTTTTCATCTAATTCCTTCTTGGCCACTAGGATAACGGGGATATCTTTCCCGTAAGCATATCCAATTTCGTGAGTAGTTGGCCCACTATCTTTTGTAATGTCGGCAACTATAAATCTACTATCCTTAATTTCCCCAAAAGCTTTTTCCATTATAGTTTCGTTGTAGTGTTTTTCCTTAAGACATATAGGATCGTAACTATTTCCCTTAATACACTCTTCTATAGCCGCGATTCTTTCGTCAGTATCCTCTTCCCCGTCAAATTTAATAGCTATGAACCCTTGCGTAAGTTTCTTTCGGGTTTTGCCCATTTTATTGGCATACTCCCATCCTTTTGCAGTAACTACGACACGAGAGGTATGATCTCCTCCTCCTATCTGAAAACGGTCAATGTTTTTAATTTTTTTCTGTTCTCCCAGTAGATCTAGTAAACCCTCCATCTCTTCTCTGTCGTGAGCATAAGCAGCAGAGTATACTTTATTGGTTATCAAATCTACGTTCACATTAAATTTACGAGACCGACGACGTAGATAGAGTAGGAGTTTATCCGCTTTCTCGGTTACGCTTTCTAAATCGGGGACTAAAGGATCATCAAGAAGGCCTTGATGGTTGTCTAGTGTAATTTGAGTCCAATCCACTCCCGCTTCTTTGCGATCTCTTAAAAGACCAGCTATAGCATATTTATTATCCTGGAGCCATTTATAAATGTCGCTTCGTGGTATCTCAAGAAATTTACCAAAACCATCAAAGACCTCGTACATTCCACAAGAAGGACATTCGTAAGTTGTGAATGCAGAGTTAGCTCCTCCAAAGAGGGCCTTATTAGCACAGAATATACAATCTATTTTGTCTCCAATTTTCATAATCAAGCATTGTTATTTATATTTACAATATCGTCCTTTTATTGTGTCGTGTCAAGAATACACAAAACCCTCGTAAGAGGGTCTTATGTTATGACAATAGAACTATTCCGAGCAATCGGATGTTCTGGGTATATTATAAACAAAAAATGATAAAAGCCATATATTACCATATTACATATACTAAAAACTCGCTGAAATGTGAAAGTGCCCCTAAGAGAGAATTAAAACCATCATTTTTTTTTATACTAATTTGTTATTCTCAAATCTTCTGATGAAGTCGTCAATTTTTTCCTCTCTTACAAAATATCTTTTCCCAGTTCTACTTCCTTTGACGATTGGTTGAAAAATATCTGTATAATCTCTGGACACATATTTCAACAGGGTCTTATATGTTTCTATCCAGTAGATTTTTTTACTTTTCCAGATTTGATGTATCGTGAACAATTTTTTTGACATAATGGTTTCCATTAAAGGTTGATAAAAAGTTCATTCTAGAGGGTTTTAGGGCTATCTAGCAAGGTCTCCTTATACCTTTTGGCAAGGTATTTCCTGTTTTCTTTCATTACTTCTCGTCTCCTTTCCGTTAAATCACCAAGTTTTACACGGAATATGAATGGGTATATTGCGACCATACCGTTAAAACACTGTCTCCATGACCGACGTCCAAGAAATATGCGTGTAAATATCCATCGGCAGTATTAGAAAGAAAAGAGAAAGATAGGATTGTGAGGAAGACTAAAGAAATGATTAATGTTTC